>Ga0326511_10004631_pt1 | contig 10913 bp, 29 predicted proteins | sample 0_2496_0518_D_FD_203701 | JGI IMG/M metagenome (GOLD analysis project Ga0326511, IMG submission 203701) | Bovine rumen microbial communities from UC Davis, California, United States - 0_2496_0518 | ecosystem: Host-associated > Mammals > Digestive system > Stomach > Rumen | place: USA... | reverse complement strand
GAAGCTAAAAAAGGCCAAACAAATATTACTCAAATAAATAATGATTTACCTTTTATTATTAGTGCTAGTGCATTCTTAAATAACATAAATGGAAAGATAGCATTATTAGATAAATTAACGGAGGTATAATATGAAGAAAGTTAAAAAGATAAGTAAATATGTAATGAATTTTTTAGCTTTAATAAATGCTCTTATAGTAGGTCTTTCACCTATATGGGGTTGGCAACTAGAAAAAGTAACTGATAGTATAGTGGTTATTACAGGAATAATAGGTTTATATCTAGTAGGTGGCAAATTATTTGATACAAAAAAGGAGGGATAATATGCAATATCCTTTAGAATATAACGGAATAACAAAAGGGTTTTCTAAAACAAAACATAAAGGTATAGATTTAGGTTGGAACTTATTACACGGAGGTACAAACGCCAAGATATATTGTGTAGAAGACGGAGTAGTACATTCTATTCAACATCAATATACAGGAGGTAATGTATTAATAATCAAGCATAGTAATGGTTTCTTTAGCGAATATGGGCATTTATCTAAAATAGTAGTAAGAGAAGGAGAAAAAGTAAAACGCAACCAATATATAGCAAATATGGGTAATACGGGTTATTATTATGATGAAGATAAAAAAGCTTATGTAAGAGTGCCATTTCATTTACATTTTGGTTTATATAAAGGAGATACATTCTCTTATGGTGTAAATAATTGGGTTAATCCTATAGATTATCTTGAATTATATCCTTATCAAAAGTTTTCTGCTAATACTATTAAAACTTATGGAAGTAAGTTAAAGTATTATAAAGAAGCTCCTGAAAAAGGTGTATATAAAACAAAATACAATATGAATATAAGAAAAAGTCCTAATGGAGCTATAGTAAAGGTAAAAGATTGTACTAGTGCTATGAAAAAGGCTTTAGTAAGTCAAAAGGCTAATGATAATGCTGTAATAAAAAAAGGTACTAACTTTACAGCTTTAGATATAGTTAAAAGTGGAAGTTCTTATTGGGCAAAAAACTATAGTGGCTATATATGTATAAAAGACAATTCTAAAACTTATTGTACTAAAGTTTAAATTTTGATATAATTAAGTAGTATTAATCCTCTCATTAATACAAAGTTGATTTGTTTTCAAAGGTGCTATTGGGAGTTAATCTCCCTAGTAGCATAGAATAAATAAAATTATTTTGCATTGATAGTTTAAAGGTAGAATAATAGTCTCCAAAACTACAGGTCTAGGTTCGAGTCCTAGTCGGTGTGCCAAATTTATTTATTCTATGGTACTAATATAGTACCAACACGCTCATTTCGGTGGTAGAGGTAGAATGCTATCATTAAAAAAGACTAGTTAATTCTAGTCTTTTTTGTTACAAATAATTTCTATAGAATATCTTAATCCATTCTTCTCTAGTATGTTCTTCTTCAAATCTTTTTTGACATTTTTTACACCAATCAAGAGTTAGTTTATGATTATCATGGAACATTCTATGATGTTCTCTACATAAAGGTAAAACAAATCCGTACTTCATAGAGTTTCTTCTATTAGCACCATATAATATCTCGTGTAAATCTTCTCTTTGTTTTCTACAAAAGTAGCATTCTCTTAAATCATCTATAAATATAGATACTCTACTCATCTCTAATTTTTTTAGTTTATTTGTTTTATTTTTCATAGTACACCTCATAAAAATTATACCATAAATAAAGTAAAAATAAAATAATATTAAAAAAATAGCAAAAAAGTAGTAATTTAAACTTTACAAAATATTATTTTGGTGTTATAATTAAGTTACAAAATTAAAAAAGAGAGGAAAATGGAAATGAAAGAAAGATTAGAAAGACAAAAACAAGAATATGAAAATGCTAAAAAAAGAGTAGAAGAATTAAAAAAAGAATTAGAAAGAGCAACAAGTTGGTTGGAAACTAAAGAGTATACAATGGAAGTAGAAGAACATTATTATAAAAAAATGTTAAAAGAAAGTTTAGAGGTAAGATAATATGAAAAAATATATGATAGCAATAGTAGGAGAAGTAATACCTTATATCATAGAAGTATTTAATACTAAAGAAGAAGCTAAAAAATTTATAAAAGTTCTTGAAAACCAAGATAAAGTATTAGGTTGTATTAATGAATATTATGTAAAAGAAATAGAGGTGTAGGAATAATGAAATTACACGAAATAGTAAAAGTTAAAGAAGGAAGTAAAACTTTATGGATAGTTCAATGTCCTAAAGGAAGATTAACATTTACAAGAAAAAGAGACGCAATTAAATGGGTAGAAGCTTCTTGTAAATAAACTTCTTTTAATGCTACCAACGAAGGTCACAAGTCCTTGTGTAAAGCAGAGTGAGAGAAGGAGGTGAAAATATGGATAAACCTATAACAATTAATAAATTATTTAATTATTGCAAAGAACAAATAAAAGAGGGTAATGGAAATAAAGTGATAATGATAAGTGATGATGATGAAGGTAATGGTTATCATTATTTATATTATTCATTTAATGACCCAACAGACGAAGATTTTTATATAGAAGGATTTGAAGAATGTTTTATAGATAAAAAAATTGCTAAAATAGAAGATACAATAATTTTAGGATAGGAGGTGAAAATATGAGAGTAAGACAATTCTATAATAAAAACCAATTTGTAATAACAGGAGATAATAAAGTAGTTTTTCAAAGTTATAATAGTACCTGTGCTGTTATAAATGAAGATGGAGATTTAATATTAGGATATGATTGGGATTATTCAAAAACAACAATGAAACATTTATATTTATTTTTAGAAGAGTATTGGTATAACTTAAATAATGATACTAGAGAAGACTTAAAAGATTTAAAATACAGCAATAACAAAAAGCAATATATTCAAAAGTTAATAGATAAGAAAATATTAAAAATGCAAAATATGTAAAATATTACATATAATAATGTAAACTTATTAATTTAATATTTAAACAATATTAGTTTTATTATATAATAATATTATAGAAAGGAGATAAAATAGTGAAAGAAGATAAAAATATATATATTCACGTACTAGTTACTGAAGTACTTAAAAAAGAATTATTAAAAGAAGCAGAATTAAGACAATTATCTTTAGCTAGTTATATTAGACAAATAATACTAGATAGAAAAAAGATAAATTAATAAAAAAAGAAAAAAGAAACTTAAGTAAGCTTCTGAAAACATTGTAACATAAGGAGAGGAAAAAATGAATAAGAAAGTATTATTAATAATTATAGCAGGGGTTTTAGGTTTTATATTATTAGGTGATGTAGTTAAATTATGTATTGGTTATTCATATACTTGGTACGGATTTATAACTATGTTTATTAACTTTATATTATTAGGAATTATATTTGATATGTTGGAGATTTAATGGAACGTAATTTTAAAGGAATATGGATACCTAAAGAAATATGGCTAAATGAAAATTTAACATTACAAGAAAAAGTTATGCTAGTAGAAATAGACAGTTTAGGTAATGATGAAAAAGGCTGTTATGCGAGTAATACTTACTTTTCTAAATTTTTTGGAATAAGTAATAGTAGAATATCGCAAATAATCAAAGCATTAGTATCAAAAGGATATGTAAGTGTTAACTATTTAAAAGAGAATAAAGAGATTATAGAAAGACAAATACATATTAATAGACCACCTTATCCTGAGGTATTTAATAAATTAAATACGTATTTAGAAAATTGTAATGGGGGTATTAAATATTCTAAAGAGGTGTATTTAGAAAATGCTAAAGAGAATAATATAATATATAATAATATATATTATAATAATAAAGAACTAAACGATTTATTTATTGAATATCTTAAGTTGAGAAAAAGGATTAAAGCTGTTAATACTGATAGAGCTATTAAATCTTTATTAAAGAAGTTAGAACCTTATACTGATGATATTAAAATGCAGATGATAGAGGAAGCTTTAGTAAATAGTTGGAAAAGTGTTTATCCACTTAAAAACAAACCTAAAGTAGAAACACCAAAATGGGTAAATGAAAACATAACTAGAGATGAAATGACTGACGAAGAATTAGAAGAGTTAAGAAAGGAATTAAATATATGATATTCAAAATAGAAAAAGATAATATACTTAATTGTTTCATTGTATGGGAAGTACATACTAACTATAAAATAGATAGATTTCACGGATTAAAAAGGGAGTGTAAGAAGTGGCTAGAGTTTCAAGAGGAATGACCGAACACGAATGGGCAATGTTCAATTACGAAAGAAAAAAAGAAAAAGTATTAAATGATAATAGATTTTATTGTAAATGTGGGCATTCAGTAAATATAATGCCTACTAGAGAAAAGAAGATATGCTCATATTGTGGATATTTAGTATTTAGAGATGAAGAAAAACAAAAAGAATATGATAAAAATATACAAAAGAGAGAAAATCAAATGAAATTCAAGAAAGAATTGAGGAAATACTTATGATAGAATTAGATGATTGGGACTATAAATTGTTAGAAAAAATTAGTAACGAAAATTATACTGATTATAATATCAAAATTATAGATAATGAATATTATATTAAGAAAGATGATTTAATGACTTTAATAGAGGAAACACAACATTATAGAGAATATGCAGAAGAAAAAGTTAAAGAATTATGTAATTCAATGGAGGAGGATTAATTATGAATTTATATGAAATAGATAAAAATATTAAAGATGTAATTGATAGAGGATATTCTTTTAATGAAGAAACTGGAGAAATATTATTTGAAACTGAAGATTTAAAGAATTTAGAAATGGCTTTAACTGATAAAATTAATAATATAGTCGGATATATTAAAGATTTAGAAATAGAAACTAAAGCATTAGAAGAAGTAGCTCAAGATTACGAAAATAGAGCAACAAGCAAAAAGAAAAAAGCCGAAAGATTAAAAGAATATTTAGATAGCTATTTAAAAGCTAATAATATGTATGATAAACAAGAATATAAAAATGGAGTTGTATCTTATAGAAGTAGCAAGAGTCTACAAATAGATAATGACGTAGATTTAGAAAACTTTTTAAAAGGCAATGACGAATATTCAAAATATCTAAAAGAAAAAGTTACAACGTCATTTGATAAAAAGGGGATAACTGAAGAATTGAAAAATGGAAACGAAATACCATTTTGTCAAATAATAGAAAAACAAAACTTACAAATAAAATAGGAGGAATTATGGAACTAGAGGAAATTAAAAAATTAAAATTGCTTGAAAAGATGATGATGATTACTAGCGAGGTAGAGAAAGTACAAAAGAACTTACAAGTAGGAACAGGTAAAACATCATATAAAGCAGTAGCTGAAGAAGATATATTAGAAGCTATTAAAAAACTTGAAGCAAAATATAGAGTTTATTCATATCCAATTAATAGAGAACTAATAGAAAGTCAAAAACAAAAGAAGATAGTATTAGACTATGACGGAAATGAAAAAGAGATTATAACTTATTATGCTAAATTAAGAACAACTTATAGATTTTGTAACGTAGATAATAAAGACGAATATATAGAAACTATTTCATATAGTGAAGCTATAGATACTGGAGACAAAGGATTTGGCAAAGCTCAAACTTATGCAGATAAATACGCAATAATGAAAGCATACAAAATACCAACAGGAAATGACCCAGACTCTAAACCAAGCCCAAACGAAGAAGATGTAGAAGCTCAAGGATTAACTTTAGAGAAAGCGAAGTCATATATAGTAAATTATAAAAAGCATATGGGTAAAACATTTGAACAAGTGTATAAAGAAGATAAGCAATATATAGAATGGTTAATCAATTCTAATAAAGCAAGTTCAATTATAGTAAAATGTTATGAACTATTAAACGAAGAAAATAACAATCCATTAAACACATTAAAAAAGCTTATATTAGAAACAAAAACACCTGAAAGTAGTATTTATACCCACTTTGGTAGAAAGTCTTTAGATGAGCTTAAAAATAACGAAATTGAGCAATCTATAAAAACACTTGAGAATAAAAAAGAAAGTTTAAGCAAACCTAATATGTTAGAAGAAGCAGAAAAAGAACTTATAAAGGAGGGAAAGATAAATGAACGTACAAACTGATAAACCTTGTATGATATTCGTAAAAGAATATAATGGCAAGAAATACTATAAAGTTGGATTATCTAGAAAGAAACAAGACGGAGCTTATGAGAATGGATATGTAGATATTCAATTCAAACAAGGAATAGAATTTGAAAACAAAGACCAAATATATATTAAAGACGCTTTTCTAACTTTTTATAAGAGTAAAGATAAAGCTACAATACCTTATATATTTGTAATGGAGTTTGAAAGATTAGAAGATACTATTAAACATAGCAAAGAAACTGATGTTGTAAAACAAGATACTGAAGATTTATTTGCTGAATTTGGTAGAGAGCATAAAGATGATGATTTTGAACTTCCGTTTTAGGAGGTAATTATGGACTTATATAATGAACTAAATTACAAAATAAAACAATTAAATGAGTCACTTAAAAGATTAAGTGAGAATGGTTCTAAATATGCCGAAGCTGAAAGAGATTATAAAATTCTATTGCGACAAGAAGTTTTAAAATTACGTGATGAAGGACAAGCAATAGGAGTAATAAGCCTTACGTGTTATGGAATACTAAAGTTGCAGAAGCTAGATTTAAAAGAGATGTAGCAGAAGCAATATATAAAGCAAATCAAGAAGCTATCAATACGTTAAAACTAGAAATAAGATTGATAGAGAGTCAAATACAACGAGAGTATACAAATACATCAAACAATTAAAAAAAGAGCTGTATGGAGCTAAAAATTATCAAAAAGGAGAGGATTAAATATGAAAGAAGTAAAAAGGACAAACAATTATGAAAAATTTAAAAGATTAAAAGGAAATAGAGAGGTATCACCAACTAGAATTAGAAAGATAGTAGAGAGTATTAATAGAGTAGGTTACATAACATCACCAATAATTGTAAATGAAAAAATGGAAGTAATAGACGGGCAAGGCAGATTAGAGGCATTAAAATATTTAGGAATGCCAGTAGAGTATATAGTTCATAAAGGAGCAGGAATTGAAGAGTGTTTATCAATGAATATTCATCAAAGTAATTGGACTATAAGAGATTATATTAAATCCTATGCAGATAGAGGTAATCAATCTTATATCTACACACAAAAATTAATTGATGATTTTGCTGATATATCTATACTAGCTGTTATAATGGCTACACAAGAAACAAATAAAATTCAAAAGAAAATATATAATGGAGAATTATTAGTAAGTGAAAGACAATATAATTTAGCTAGAGAAAGATTAGAATATTTAAGAGATTGCTTAAAGAAAATGAGATACAAAAATGGTTCTAAAGGTTATTTAGAATTTGCAATATTAATATGTACCACTATAGAAGAAATAGATTTAAATAGATTAAAAAAGAAATTAGAAGAAAGAAATGCAATTATGAAAAATTGGAACTCTATAGCAACATGTTTACAAAGTATAGAAGATATATACAATGAACAACTAGGATATCCTATATTTATTTATACTGAATATAGAAAATCATTAATAGCAAAATATGGTAATAAAGCTATGGGTAGAAATGATTATAGAAAAAATCAAGAAAATAAAATAAAAGTAATGAAAGGAGAAAAGGGTGTTTCTTAATGCCCTTCCCTAAAATATGAATTATGAGTTATTAAGTTTAGAAACTGCCGAAAAAGTGGCTAAATATGATAAAGCAAAAAAAGAAGCTCCTATAGACTGGAATTTAGATTATGAATTAATAGTATGGCTAAATAAAAATTTAAAAGTTTTTTATGAAAATGCTAATGAGGTAGTGGATTTAAAATTTCATAAATTTATGTATAGAGGTAAAGAATATACGCAAGAGCAAATGATAGAGAAGTTAGTAGATATAACTCATTATTTAAAAAAGAATTATTTTTCAGTAGAAAATCCTAAAAAATTAATAAATAAAACAAATGAAATGTTTACTATACTTAAAAAAATATTTTATACGTTATGGTGGTGATTTAGTGAAAAAACATAAAATAGAAATAAATTATATAGATATAGAAGAAAAAACCATATACATAGGTTGGAGTGCTAAAGACATTGGATTTGGAGTATTAACTATAAATAAACAAGAAGAAAAAGAATTTTATGTTGAAACTGAAACAATGGGCAGGGAATTTTATAAACAATTATTAGAAAAAGCTAATGAATATCTTTTAGAAAATTCAATGATAGTAGAATAGGAGAAGTGAAATGGCAAAGACAAAAGCTGTATTAAAGCATTTAGAAGAATTTGGTAGCATTACAAGTTGGGAAGCAATAAAAGAATATGGAGCTACTAGATTAAGTGCTATTATATTTAATTTAAGACATAAATACAATATGAATATAGAAAACGAGTGGATAGAATTTACTGATAGATTTGGGAGTAAATCTAGATATGTAAAATATACTTACAAAAGGAGCAATAGATAATGGAAACATCATTTATAGCAGGGTTATTAGTAGGAAATTTAATAGGATTTTTAATAGCAACTTTATTTCACTTAGCAAGTGAAATTGATGATAGAGAAGAAGAAATTGAAATAGAAAAAGAGGGTAAAAATGAAAATAATAGGTGGTGAATATACTTATATAAAAGATAAATGGGAAACAAAAGACCATAGAATAATTAATATAAGTGATATGACTATAGAACATTTAGAAAATACAATAAAGTTTTTGAAAAAAAGACCAGACTTTTACGACATTGAGTACATAGAAAATGGTGTTGATATAGAAGAATGCTTTTATGACAAATATGACGGTAGTAAAGAAGTTACCAAAAAAATAGAAGAATTAGAATTAAGACTTAAAAAGATAGAAAGAAAAATAAGAGGTTAAAATGAAAAAGATATTAATAATACTTACAGGGGTGTTATTGGTATATGGAGAACCAGTTATCGCAAAAAATACTACAAGTAATATAAATACATTAAAGGTAACAAAAAAAGCCAAGAAAAAAGCTAAAAAGGTGGTTAAAAAGAAAACTAAAAAGAAAGTAAAAAAGGTAAAAAAAGCAAAAGTAAAAAGTTATAGAGTTAGATATAACGTAGGAGAAATACAGTCTTACGCTCATCAACTAGTATTAGAGTATGGGTGGAGCGAAGAAGATTATCAAGCATTAGTCTTACTATGGTATAGGGAGTCAAGTTGGAACCCAAATGCATATAATAAAAGTTCAGGAGCTTGTGGTATTCCACAGTCTAGACCTTGTAGCAAAATGGCTAAATTTGGTAGAGACTATAGAACAAATTGGAAAGTACAAGTAATGTGGGGATTAGATTATATAAAAAATGTATATACTACACCTAGCGAGGCCTATAGAAAGTTTTTAAAAAGAAAACCACATTGGTATTAGGAGGTAATATATGGGAATATGTATAAGGAGTGATAAAGAATGAGTTGCAACATTATTCTAGGGGATTGCATTACTGAAATGAAAAAAATGAAAGATAATTCTATAGATGTCGTGTTCACTTCACCACCATATAATGATAGTGGTAATACAGAAAAAGATAAAATTAACAAAAGACATTTTAAATATGAAAAAGCAGAAAATAAAAAAGATTGGTTTGAGTGGCAATGTGATTGTCTTGACGAAATGTTCAGAATAACAAAAAGGCAAATATTATATAATATACAACCAATATTAAACAATAAAAAAGATGTTTACAAAATAATAGGTAAATATGCTGATAAAATAGACAATATTCTAATTTGGTATAAACCTAACGCACAGCCACAACATTATCCACATAGAATAGCAAACTTTTATGAAATGATAATAATATTTAAGTGCAAAGAATTTGATAAATTATATATAAATTCAAATGGCTATAAAAATGTAATAGTAAAAAATATAAATAGCAACAACCAATATTCAAATATACATAGGGCAGTAATGAGCGAAGAACTTGCTAATGAAATCATTAGAGAATTAACTTTACCAAATGACATTGTATTAGATTGCTTTATGGGTATGGGAACTACAGGAATTGCTTGTGTTAAAAATAAAAGGGAGTTTATTGGTATTGAAATATATAAACCTTATTATTTAAAGGCAAAAGAAAGAATAGAACTTGAAGAAGCACAAAAAACTATTTTTGATTATATATAGTAGGAGTGATAAAGAGTGAATGTCAAAGTGTTTATAAGATTGAAAGATGAAGAAACGGGAAAAGAAAGTCAAGAAGTACCAATAGAAGATTTGATTTATAATCAATATGAAATTGAATTTGAATTTGGTAATTATGAAGATGATGATTATGAAACATTACCATACAAAGACTTTTTATTCTTTCAAGATGATTATGAAGTAATAGTTAGAATTGAAGGAAGTGATAAAGAGTGAAAATAATGAGTGAAAGAGGTGAAGATGATGAATGAAAATAAATACAGCAAATTGAGTGAGGAAATCATAAATCTATTAATATCAAAATTAAGTATATCGGATTATATGAAAGTAACTAAAGAAATATCTGATTTAGAAATGGAAATAAAAAGATTAAAAGAAGATTATATGATATTACAAAATGCTAGTGATGAAGTAGAAGAAGAAAAAGACAAAGAAATAGAAAGACTAACAGCCGAAAGTACCAAATGGGAAAGTAAATTTTATGATGAAGCTAAAAAAGTAGATAGAGCAATAGAATATATAAATAATTTAAGCAATGAGCCAAATATTTTTGGGCATTATGGAATAGATAGTAGATGTAAAAATTGGTTATTAAATATATTAAAAGGAAGTGATAAAGAGTGAGTGATTATAAAAAATATAGAGAAAGTCATTTAAAAGCACAAAAAAAGTATGATGATAAAAATAGAGAAAAAAAGCACCAATACGACAAACAAAGA
>Ga0326511_10004630_pt1 | contig 10913 bp, 21 predicted proteins | sample 0_2496_0518_D_FD_203701 | JGI IMG/M metagenome (GOLD analysis project Ga0326511, IMG submission 203701) | Bovine rumen microbial communities from UC Davis, California, United States - 0_2496_0518 | ecosystem: Host-associated > Mammals > Digestive system > Stomach > Rumen | place: USA... | reverse complement strand
TTTTTTCTCCTCTCGGTCTTGATTATTTGATCCTATGGAGTACCACTGGTTCATGTAGGTGGCAGATACCAAACTCCATAGTGGGGATACCACTGGGTTCATGTAGGTGGCGGATACCTCATCCCCTCGACTCTTTTATTATAGCACTCGTTGAGTGATCTGTCAAGGGGTTTTCTGGTTGTTTTTTGTGAAGAGTTTTTATTTTACTTACATCGGGTTATGCGCCCGAGAGAGGTTGTTTTCTTTCTCCCCTTGACAAGTATAATATTACTACACCCTAGCTCTAGAGTCAACAACTTTTTGCACAAAATTTGGGAAAAATTTTTGTACAAATTTTTTGCAGATTTTGCTTGACAAAACCCCAGCGCGTATAGTATAATGAAATTTCGTCGCGGGGCGCGCAGGGACCGCCGCCCGCGCGACGTTCAAAAATTGGGGGATTACTCATCCTCCCAATTATGTACAGCCACAATCTCACCATAATTATCAGCAAGCTGGTAGTAACTCCATTCTCCGAGAACATCATCTCTGATATACTTATCAAAGATTGTGATCTCTTTAAAATCTACGATACGGATGTTTCCAAATTCCCAAGTGTTAAGTCTTGCCATTTTATTCACCTCTTTTGTTTTTTTTATTTTTTATAATATTATTATATCATAAAAAAATTTTTTTGTCAATAGGAAATTTTTGCCCTTAGAAGTAATTTCTAAGGGCTTTCTTCCCATCTGCCCTATTATATTTCTTTTTATCTCTGTGAACTCTTGTTCCTGTATTGAAAGTAACAAGAACTCTATTCTGTTTATTGTATTCTCTTTTGACTTTTTTGTTGGGATTTTTTGTCAGCATTTTGATCAATTCCTTTCTTTTTGATGATTTTATTATATAATAAAGATTAGAGTTTGTCAATCTTTTTATAAAATAACTTCATCATATCTTGCATCAATTTCAATATCAATAGTGTCAGGATGCCAATCTCCACCTGCATCTCCTGTTAAACAAATTTCAAAATCTTCAACTCCATTTTCTACTGCCCAATTATATAAATCTCTAATAGTCATTTTTTTATCTCCTTCCTTGTTTGTATCTTTATTATACTAAAGGGGTTGAGGTTTGTCAACCCCTTATTTACATTTCGTTATATTTTAATTTTGTGTGAACCCTTGCGAGTTCAACAACTCTTGTCGGTTTCGGTTCATCTTCCCTATAGTATCTAAGGATCTGTGCAGGTCTTGCGATGAGTTTTGTAACGAGGATTCCAGTTCTCTGATTATATACAAGGATGAGGGCGGTATCAGTGATTTTATGAACTTCAGGTCCATTTCTATGACCACGGTCTACAACCACTTCCTTTATAACAGTTCCTGTTCCGATCTGAGCGATGATTGCTTCACGTCTTTGGCGGTCCTTGGTATAGTGTTTACTGTTCATCTCGGTATCTCCTTTCCTTTTGTTGATTCTAGTATACCATACCCACCGCCAATTACAATAGGCAAAATGCACAAAGATTTCGGGATCTTTTTGTGCAGATTGCCATGCAGATTTTGCTTGACAAAAACCTCGATCTGTGGTATAATATGGCTTCGCGGTGCGCGGCGGAGAGGGAGGCCGCGCGCGCACCGCACAAAAAAGAGGACTTTTCAGTCCTCTTCCTCATTCCACTCTGTATCATCTAGTGCGGCTTCCATAGCATCCAACTTAATCTGATAGGGCTTGTCCGCATTTCTTTCAAGCCACCCTGCGAACCAGATTGTGTCCTTGTGTTCGAATCCCTTAACTCTGATTACTCTTGTAAGCATCTCCTCGTGTGTCATCATGTTTTTGATCTCCTTTCCTTTTGTTAAGTTTATTATATCAAAAGGCGTTTTGTTTGTCAACACTTTTTTTGAAATACTGAGGACTTTTTAGTCCTCAGTATCAATTTCAATTTCAGTGATGCGTGTTCTTCCGGTGTCAATATGGTTTCTGTTTTCATAGGCTTCTTTTGCAGTTCTTTCTGCTTTGTCCTTATTAGTGTAGTATCCTAAAAGTCTCCATCCATCATGACGTCCCCAGTCAAAAGTCAATTTTTCAATTTCCACTTTATATGCTTTCATTTTTAGATCCTCCTTTGTTTTTGTTAAGTTTATTATATCAAAGGGCTTGGCTTTTGTCAAGCCCTTTTTTAAACTTTTTTAAATGCTCCACGGGTCTGCTACAAATCTGTAAGTTCCATTGTAAAGCCTTGCGATAAGTTCCGCCTGTCTTTCGTTCTCTGCTCCGCAAAGTTCCTCGCCAAATTCATTGTATACCATCCACATAACTTTTCTCCTTTCGATCGGGTTTTGTTCTTTTCTATGATTTAATTATATTATAAAAGTCAGTATTTGTCAACTAATTTTGGGATACAAATTGCACAAATAATTTTGTGTATTTTGACTATTGACAACTGCATCTCACATGTGGTAAAATTTTTCGGGCTGCGGGCGTCGCCTTCGGCAGCGTCCGCACTTAAAATAAAAAACCTCGCTTTAGCAGTAAGCAAGGTTTTTTCTGCTCCATCCGAAGATAGAAATCTGATTGTGTTCTCTGCCAATCCTCAAGGCTTCTTTTTTTGTATCTACTCTGAAACTTTTGTCGATGTAGTAGATACCATCGGCGAACCAAACTCCGCAGTTTCCGCCGTATGCCTTGACCGCTTCAATTGCTTCTCTTGCGGTCTTGACTTCAACTCCGTATATGGCTACTTGCCATCCGGTTTTATACTCAATGATTTTTCCACTTTTAAGTGTGACTCCATCGTTGTTATTAAGTTTTCTGATTGTCCTGATATTGATCATTTTTATTTCCTTTCTCGATCTTGTCTTTTGTGTCCTATGGCGGATTATTCATCCGCCAAGGCTTCTGCGATTTCTTCAGGTGTGAGGCCCGCTTCCATAAGCAGTTCTATCGTTGTTGCTCCCCATTCCATCATCTCATTCAGCATTGCTTCCATGTTTTGTTTCTCCTTTCTTTTGATGATTTAAGTATAGCACAGGGCTTGGCTTTTGTCAAGCCCTGTTTTTTATTTTTTAGCAAGTTTTTGTTTCAATCCTTGCTCCGAAGAATTCTGCATCTTTTGTAATTCTCTTCAGGTCTGTTGTCCATGCTCCCTTATGTCCGTTTCTGTAAACTAATCTGTACCATGTTGTCATTGTTTTGTTCTCCTTTCCTTTTGTTAAGTATAGTATACTAAAGTATTTATTATTTGTCAATCCTTTTTAGGATAAAATTTGCACAAAAAAATTTGTGCATTTTGGATATTGACAAGTTGACTCGTGGCGTGGTATAATTTTTCGGGCTGCGGCGGCGCCCTTCGCAGCCGATGCTAGAATAAAAGAGGAAGCGGACCGCCGCCCGCTTCCTTAATATCATCTATTACTATATCTGTATTCTATTGTATAATCATCTTCAATGCTATCTGTGAACATATCGAAATTAATAACTGTTATTCCATCATTAGTCATCCAATCATCTGTATCTTCTATTACCCACCAATGACCAACACTGTCAACCCAAATAACTTCATTAGTTTCTGTATTTACTTCTGTTATAATTCCATCTCTTGAATAGATGTGATTCATTATTGTATGTACACCAAATCCGATCCCACTAACAAATACTACTAAGATAACTAATGCTGTAATCATTGTCTTTTTCATTTGTCTTTCCTTCTTTCTATTGTATGTTGTTATGTTGTTATATGTTCCTTACATTTATTATGATATACTATAACTCATTTAATTGCAAGTTCTTTTTTCTTAATTTATTATTTTCAGATAATTTAAACTAATTGATCAAATAGTCTGAAAATTAAAAAAGTTAGGTTTTTTACAAAAAACACTTGCAATTAAAACTCAAAGTGCTATAATAAACTTAACAAAAGAAAACAACCACTTGAAAGGAAAGGTGAACAAAATGACAAACGAAATCAAAAGACTTGAAAACGAAATCAAAGAACTTGAGAAAGCCAATTATCTTAACAGAAATCTTGAAAAGATCGAACTTCTTAGAAAAGAAATTGAAAGACTTGAAAACGAAATAATGAAAGATTTAGAGTGGTAAAAAACCACTCTTTTCTTTTAAGATAGATTGTTTGTTAATTAACTAACAATCTTAAGTCTGTGTGTTAATAACACTCTAATGTATTAATACTTTAGCACTTTAGTATACTAATACATTAATGCTTTAATACATCAATACATTAATACTTTAATGTGTTAATACATTAATACTTTAATACATTAATGTATTAACACTTTAATGTGTTGATGTGTTTATCACTTTATCACTTTGACTCTTTATCATTTCACTGTGTTGAAGTGTGTTAGATCCTTAACAGGCTTGTTGTTAATTTAACAACAAAGTCATCCCCAAGCGAGTTACTTCAATACTTCATTGTATTAAAGTGTGTTAATTTTTTAACAAGCACAAGACTGTGCCACATTAACACTTTACCGCATTGAAGTGTGTTAAATTTTTAACAAAGAGTGGCGAGTGAGCGATTGTTAAATTATTAACACTTAAATAATCGTTTCTAAATAAATACAAAATAAGCGTTAAAAGTTTAACACACTTTGATGCTTGATCACTTCACCGTGATGAAGTGTGTTAAACTTTTAACGCTTAAATAATGTTTGTTATGAATTGAAGGATTAAGTGTGAAATTTTTAACAAGGTCTGGCTCTGTGAAAAATTTCACAATCACACTTCTGAACCAAAACTCGGCTCAGGCCGCCGCGCCTGAGCCGATGAAAAATGAGAGGGTATTTTCAAAAGAGAGGAATTTTGTTAGGACTAGACTACGCAGCGTTCACCTAAAAATTTTCTCTCTCTACGCAGCGTACCAGAAAACTTTTCGGGGGGGTAATATTTCGGGATAATCTGTGAAAAATTTCACAAATTGGTTTGCCCTCGACAATCCCGACACCCCAAATTTTTTAAAAAATAAAAACGGCAACTCTTCAACCCCAAATTTTTTAAAAATCAAAATAACGACTCTTATCAATCATGCCTCATTGCTTCCAATATTGATACAATATCAAAATGTCTGCCTGTCTTACAAGCTCTTTCCTTCTTTGTAGCATGTACTCTGCCTTCTTTATCAATTCCTTGACAATAATCATCATCTTCATCAATAATTGTAACAACCCATGGCAAGAGTCCTTTTATCTCCACGCCCAAATCATTTAGACTCTTTACCTCATCTCCTACCTCAATCTTATCACTCTTTGCTATCCATTGGTTCGTGAAGTTATTCATGCAATAATCACAAGGCAGGTGCTCGCCTATTTTACCTTCATACTCACATCCTTCACACCCACGTTCAGACTGTATTTTACCTTCTTCTAGTCCTTTCTGATATGCCGTGTCTTGCAGATCTCCAAAGTTTTCATTGATGTAATTAGAATTAAGTTCTTCAAGAGAATCAAAATCTCTGGTATAGAATCCATCCTCAGTTCTACAAGTTACAACTCCCCATTCAACTCCATCAGGAATATCTATGATATACTCGCTCATTCTACTACCTCTTCATATGTCTTTTCAAAAATATTATCTCTCTTTAAGTTGCTCATTAACTGCCTCCATTTGTTCTTCCCCAAATGAAATCTCAACCAATGGACAATCTTTATACTGACTCTCAAAGTCAGGATAATCATTACTATACATCAGTTTACAATCATATGTAATCTTATCCATAAATGGACACTTATAACATTCCTTTGGTTTATCCCCTGGTACAATATAACTCATTCTATCACCCCTCTCTTCTTTTAGCATTACCACAATAAAAATTGTCAGATGTACATTGTCTTAAAATGTAACACATCCCCTTTTGCTCGCCTGCATGTTTGTCCCAAAATTTACATCCATCACCACACCGCATAATTTCAGGCTGAATGGTGGGTTGTACTTTAACTAAACCAAGTGCATAATTCATACCTTGTTTCCACAATCCATTCATACATGAATCTTCTATTGTAATTGCAATTTGTTTTGTTAATGCATCCGCGTCAATTACTCTCATTCCATCACCCCTCTATATCTATCCTATCACAATTTCGTATAATAACATATCGAATATCTTATTTCTGCCATTATCAATCTTCTTTTTCTTCTTTCAACCATGGAGAAGCCGATCTAATAAACTTTGCATAATTCATTTCATAATTAGAAAAAGAACATCCAATACCTTCATTGCTTTGACATCTGTAAATGATTTTTCCATCATCAAATTTCTCGACTTCATAGATAAAATATGTAACATCGCCAAATTTAAAAACATCATATTTTTGAAATCCTTCTTTAACTCGCTTAATGTCCTCATTATTTTTAGTAGCTAAACAAGCAATTTCAGTTGTGAGATGCTTATTTACGTCATCAATATGATCCCTAAGCCAAACATAATGATCCCTTACAGCATCACTAGTATAATTAACTGTTAACTTAATATCAGATAATTCTTCTTTCATACTAATCATTTGCCCACTCACACATAACCACATACTAATAATTAGAGCAATACATACACATAATAAAATAAGTATAAAATAAATCATTCCGCCACCTCCCTTTCCGGCAGAGCAAGAATCTCTGAAATAGAAGCATCATAATAATAATTGCGCGCAGTACAACCACCGTAAGGCCAAATAAGCAGACACTCTCGTCCTCTATGGCAACTTCCCTTATATCCGTTATAATCATTCTGCGCTAAATACTCACAAAGAAAACAATTATTATCTATCTTTTCACCTGGAAAATGCTCATCACACCACTTTGTCTTAAATAACACTCGCTGACCACCGTTTGGCTTATCACCCAGTTCTTTCTGCATATCCGTCCACATCTGACGATGATACTTCAGTGCCTCTTCTCTAGTTAGTTTCATATTCCTCTATACTCCTTCTAACCTCTTTTATATTTTCTTTTTGATATTTGTCAATTTCTTTTTGTAATTCTTTTACCAACTCTACTTCTGCATTATACTGAGCCTGTTTATTCTCATTCTCTCTTACTTTTATTCTAAATCTTCCATATCTCAACCGATCAATGAAACTATTAAAATCTACTCGATGAGAAGTATCATCATCATAATTAACATAAAGATAGTTTTCATACATTGACCACTTCTCAGGATTAAGTTGATACATTTCTTTAAATAATTTAAATGAAATACGAGGAGTATCCTTCTCCCTGTCTACTCTCCATAACAAATATGTAACAATGAAACCAGCTACAATTATTATTCCTATTAGTTCTAAAGCATCTTTCATTTATTTTCCTCTACCTGTTCTCTAGTCTTCCCCTTAGAAATATAAATGCGGCCGTCGCTTAAATCATCAAGAGAGTCTAGCTCATATTCATTACAATGGGTTAGCATAATAGATTTAGTATAGTGTCTAGTCTTAAGTGCAGTTTGACCAAAGTCCGCATCTATTCTCTTTCTTAGCTCTTGTGTATCTAATTTCCCATAACGAAGTGTTCCTTGATTTATATTTGGGATATTTGTGAAATCATAAATTTCTGGGTTTATTTCTTGAGAACTACACATACGATCAAGTGGACCATCGCCATGTCGTGTTAAATAGGTTCTAGAAACATAACAAACTTCAATATCATGTACAAGAAGGTGATTGTTTTCAATTATCCTCATAGGAATATAAACGCCTGTATCAGAAGGAGTACAAAAATCCCAATTGGCATAAGAATTTTGTTGTCCAATCAAAAGACCTTGACCGTTTTCAAAAATAATAGTATCATATTTACTTAAAATACTATCATTAGCAATTTCAACCCATCTTGCCATTACAGTAATATCATCTATAAAATGTTGAATAAGACCTTTTATATCTATGTCTGTTAAAAGTGGGCTGTATTCAGTAAAATGATACTTATAAATCTGATTTAAAGAATATTCTAATTGGATTGGATCCATTTTTATAATTTCACCAAAAGTAAGAGGCTCAATATCACTATTATACCTCTCTAATGTATTCCAATACCCTGCTCCGCAAGTATTATGTAATCCGCTTATTTTTCTCTCTTGTAAATTCCTTAGCATATCAAAAGGAGTTACTACTTTACATTCTGGGTGAACATAAAAGTGGTCAAATTTAAACATTAACTCTTCAAGCTCTTTTATAAAAATCATTGGATTTACTGTAAAATTTTTGCAAATGTAAGTATCAGCACCCTGGAATGTCCCAGAGCTAAAATGATGGAACACATGGGTGCAGTCGTCAGCTAATGTGACAGTATGACCGCGCTGTGCAGTCCCATTAGTTAAGACTCCTAAAGTCTTACCTTCAGCCTGGCCAGCAAAATAATCTGCGGCCAGGCCCTTTCCTTCATCACCGTAATTAGCACCAATAATAATTTTAATTTCCATATATTATCACCAAGAAATAACGTTATCTACTTTCTCTTCTTTTGTTTCTACAGGAGTTTCTAACCAACTATTATCAATAGGCATTTCACTGTCTTTACTGTTTGTAATACAAGCTACAATAGCCTGAGGCAATTCATTTAGAGTAACAGCCTTATAGTTATCTCCCAGCAATTCACCCCATGTATTTTCAATATATCTTTTATACCAACCATAAGAACTATCAGAGTCATTAATTGCTAGATGATATACATCAAACTTATCTAAAACTTCTTTATAAAGGTCTTTGGTTTCAACATTAGCCTGGGCTTTACTACCTAAAACCTCATTAAGTTCTAAACGAGGAAGATAAGGATTCAAAGGTTCATCACCCATAGTAATAATAATACCCTTTTTACCTCTGCCCCAGCAATCTAGTTTAGTGTTATGAAGTCCAAAATACCAGGCTGCTGTGTAAGATTCATAACCATTCCCTCCACCACCATGTTCCATATAAACGCGGTCCATGGCTTCAGCAATCCTTACATCAGATTCAAACTGAGAAGCCTGAATAGGACAATTATCATAAGCCAAATCTCCAATTCCCATGACCATAAATTCAACGTCAGGAATTTCATTATAGAGAGTTGTCATAATTTCATTAAGTTTTTGAGCGGTTCTAACACATGCGGAACCCATACTTCCTGTTACATCAAGAGCAAGAATGACAGGAATCGTTGCGGGATGGTCTTCGCCATCACAACATTCACGAATTACATTATATGGATCCAAAGTTGGATGCATACCTTTCTGTTTATAAAAATCCTGCACTCTATTAGAAGTAACATCTCCTGTGGCAAAATTGACAGTTTTACCTGTACTACAAGAATAGCTTACAAAATCATCTTTATCCCAATTTCCGCTTCCCATTAGTTATCTCCTTTCGGTTCAACTTCTACAACTTCTACTTCAACAGGTTTATCAGCATCTCCTTCAAAATCGAACATTTCGTCAAAGTTAAACATATCTGTAAAATCATTATCTTTTCCATTAAACATAGACATCATGAACATAGTGCTCATTAGGTCATTTCCACCCATAGGATTTGTCTTATTACCACTCATCATCTCAGACATCATTTTAAATTTCATCATATTCTTCATATTGATTTTTCCGTCTGTCTTACCGAAATTCATCATAGAAACAATCTTTCCATAGAAAAATGCACTACCCATAAAAGCATGTCTTTCTGGAAGAATCTGTTCAACAACCGAATCTTCATAATTAATGACTGTAATATAAGTGGGATTTACATCAATAACACATTTAGGAGTTCTTTTCCCATTCTTACCGCTAGCAAGAATAATATCTCCTTTTACTACTCTATTAGTAGGAATAATGAAGAAAAACTCTTCACCAATATTAAAAACAAAATTATCACAATTAATAAGACGCCCAGATTTAATAGAATATGCTTTATATCCATTAGAAGTATGAACTGCAATATTACCATTTATATCAAGTCTAACAAGACCTGGCTGAACTTTTCCAAACATACCATTAAAAAATGTATTAGTATCCATGAAATTATTTCCTTTCTTTTTTTTTATATTATATATATTATAAATTAATTTTTTTAAAAAATCAAATAAATGCGGAAGTCGGTTATACGACGATTTATCTAGTTTAATCAGGATTAACCTGGTTCCCGCATTAATAGTACTGAAATATTGGAGGAACTCTTTTTATATCTTTAATTGAAGATTTTTTCGTTGGTAAAATAGGTGAAAAAACCTATTTTGCAGGATTTTCTTTCTTTTGATATGAATCACAAATTTTCATATCTTCTTTAAAAAAGACAGCCATTTTTTCTTCACAACGAGAAAGACCTGGAAGACAATCTTCTTCTGTATAATATTTACAAGATTCACATGTTTTCTTTTCTTTTGATTCTAATTTAGTAACTGTGTTGGCTTTAATATTACCAGTAGCATTACCATTAATAATTACAACTTGTTCTGCTTTTATAGGACCTGTTACATTTCCATAAACAATTACAGTTTGAGCTTTTACATCATTATTTATATTGCCTCGAGTTTTTAAAATAAATTTTCCGTCTTTTACGTCTTTTGTAATTTCTTTAACAGGGATTCCCCAGAAATATAAAGTACGACCAGTATACATTTTTATCTTTCTCCTTTTTTACTTTATGAAAAAATTATATCATTTATTTTTTGAAAAATCAAATTATTTACTCATTAGGACGAAACTTGACAACCAAAAATTTTTTTGATATAATAAGATATAAGGATGAGAGAAAGGAGTTCCTATAATGCAAGAAAAAGAAGGTAACGTTATTCCTACTGAAGATGACGCTGTAGATACATAGGAGTTAAAATTAGATTATACTATCTAGTCACCAGTGGAACGTAATGAATTAGTAAAAAAGATTGTAGAATCCTTACCTCCCTAGAAGTTAACGAATAGATACTTAGAAATATTAGCGGATTATATTATATTTGCAAAAACG
>Ga0326511_10004629_pt1 | contig 10913 bp, 9 predicted proteins | sample 0_2496_0518_D_FD_203701 | JGI IMG/M metagenome (GOLD analysis project Ga0326511, IMG submission 203701) | Bovine rumen microbial communities from UC Davis, California, United States - 0_2496_0518 | ecosystem: Host-associated > Mammals > Digestive system > Stomach > Rumen | place: USA: California... | reverse complement strand
CCACCATCGACGAACTGGTGGCCCGCATCAACATCTGGCAGGAACTGCAGGACTCGACACTCACCCTCATGGTGCGGGATTCCACACTCCAGAACGATGCCCGACTCGCCTCGGAGTTCTTTGCCGTTACCGACAGCTTCAGGATGGTCATCACCAGCCTGGCACTTGCCAAGCAGCGCTCGATGGCCGACGTGGTAAAACTGAAGGTAGGCACCTCTGCCAGCCGAAAGGCCATGCTGGCCTCCGATGAATTCCGTTCGGCGCGTCAGTATTACCTCGACTTCAACCGCCGCATCCTCCAGAGCGCCGAGACATGCCGCAACGACATCAAAGCCCAAAAACCGTTGGATGTCAAGCAGTCGGCCAACTACCGATGGCTCCTCATTCAGCCTTTCCTGGCGATGGACAACTACGCCACGGCCATGCTGACCCCGCAGCAGGAGCAGACGTTGACACATTTGGCCGAGGAACTGCCCATGCTCCTTGCCTACGTTGACGGCAAAGACTATGCGCACTCGCCCAAATCGGAAACGGAAAAACTCTCCTCAGTGCTGAGCGAGTATTTCCTGAAATGTTACCTCAAAAGCGTTTTGTGATGCTATTCATTATAACTGGAGAAGTCGATGAGCGCATCATCGCAAACCTGATGGGCTTCCTCGAAGCCACCGAGAGCATGAACAAGTTTAAGACCGACGACCTCGAACTGACCGCACTGAACGACGGCAATCAGGCGACGGTAACCATCCCCCTGACCCGTCAGGAAATGATAGACGACCTGCTTGACCTGCTCGTCTCGAAGCTCCTCTTACAGGTGCTCTACCTCTACAGCGACAAGGCCGGCAACAACTTCCAGGCTATCGCCTACTCCATGCCCTATCAGGACGAAATGTATGTGGTACGCATAGCGTCACACCAGTGCGGCATCATTGATGAAATACACGTCGATTTCTATGCCTCCATCGAAACCGTCTTCACCTTCCTGAAGCAGGAGTTGGAGCGACTGGAGCAACCGCAGCCCGACCTCGACATCGAGGAGCTGCAGCGTCTCGACGCATTTCTCATCAACTTCCTCTGACTGTCACCGGCAGCCACCTTTCAAACGACAAAAACAAACAAATTACACGACTTAACAAATTCATAAAGCAACATGAGTATAATAGACTTGAAAATGATTCTGATGTTCGTGATGGCCGCCGTGCCGTTCACGTTCGCCATGCGCTGGCGACCTGCATTCGCCACGCGATTCTATGAGGGCATGAAGCGTAGCGAGAACTTCCGCAAGTTCTTCACGCTCGTCATCCTGATGGTGATGATAGCCCTCGAGTTTATCGACTTCCAGGCATCCACAGCCATTGCCACGATGATGCACGACGGCCATCTGACTGCAGCCGATGCCGCACAGACCATCGGCCTTTACGGCGCGCTGATGACCCGCCCCTACGCCACACTCTTGGCCGCAGTGATGAGCCTGGCCATGTTCTCGTACAAGTGGGCCGACACGGTGCTCACCTACCTCCACGACCGCCCCAAGCATTTCCTCGTCGTGGCTGCCGTCGCCATGCTCGTCGCCATGGTCTCGCCCCGCTACATCATCGTCACCGAGATGCTGGAGATAGTGCTGCTTGCAGCATACATCTACCCCGACCGTATCGGCAACATAACAGGAGGCGGCATCCCGCAGTCCACTATGCGGGATGCCGTGCTGGCATAAACACTAAAGCATTACGACATGGATAAGGAAACAGTTAGAAACAGCCAGGTGCGAATTGTCACAGACATCGCTCTCTGGAACCTGCTGCTGCAGGGTGTGAAGAAACAGCCGAAGTACAGTCGCCTCGAAGCCTTCCGCGACCTGATGGAGCGTCAGCGCATCGCGCTGCTTACGGGTGACGGAAAGTTCATGAAAGGCAGCGTCCTCGAGTTCTCGAAAGCCTGGGGATGGGACCGCGATACGGTCAGCCGTTTCTTGGAGAAGTTACAGGAGCTTGGCATTGTCACCATGACCTTGGCAGGCAACCGAAGGGCAATCAAGTTAAACTATATCACAGACAAAGATTTTTAGGGTGTACGACGACTGAAGCGGAGAGCGCTTGCGCGTCTGCCCCAGGTCGTGCCACACTGCCCTTGGGCAGAAGGGTGTAGCCTAATACGCACTTTGTCGGCAGATGCCCCACAAAGATGCCCGTCCTCAATCGCAAGCGAATTGGAGCAAGCTCTCGGACGGTTAGGCTCAGGGTTCACACCCCAAGACCCCCATTTGAACTAATAAACGAATAAAAACATGGCTAAGCAAGTATGCGATTTAAGAGCAGGAAAAGGTATAACCGTTGCTCAAAGTAACGAACACCTTCGTGTAGGACAGCAAAACGCCTATATGAAGAAGGTATCAGGTACACAAGACCCCACCCGCGAGCATCTCAACTTCGAGATTGGCCGTGGTGGCGTAGTAAAAGAGGTGGATAAAGAAACCTCCATCCCCACCCGTATCAGGGAAATCCTGAAGGCAAGGGGTATCACCGACCCCAATGCAGGGCTTTCTGAGGATGATCCGCGTCGCCGTCGGACGGTTGCGAATATCATATTAGAGGGTTCACGCGACGTGATGCGTCAGTTGGCCTTCGGCAATCAGGAGGTGAATTTCAAACGTGGATCTGACAATTCTCAGGTCACCCGCTGCCCAGGAATTGAGAAGTGGGCACAGGACATGTATCACTTCATGGCCGACAAATACGGTGAGGATAACATTGCGGCATTTGTCGTTCACCTTGATGAGACCCTACCGCATATCCATTGTACACTGCTGCCCATCACAGAAAAGAACAAGTTTTCCTACAACAAGTTCTTTGGCGGTAACAAGGAGGATGGCTCACGCAAGTTCAAGGAACTGCACGACCAATTGGCCGAGGTGAATGCCAAGTACGGACTGGAACGTGGTGACAGTATCGCCACGACCAATGCCAAGCATAAGTCATATATGCAGTGGCTGGAGGAACAGATTGATTCCGGCAAGGTGACCATCAATGAGCAAGAACAGAAGATGACCGAACAGTCCACACAGATTACAGAAAATCAAGGAAGGCTTGACAATCTGGAAACCGAAATCAAAAGAGCTGAGAAACGCTACAAAGGACTGACCACCATGATAATCAATCTTCGGGAACAGAAGCAGAAAATCATTACCGAGATTGGTGGTCTTGAAGAGGAATACAAGAATGGTCATATTCCCATCGATGAACTTGAAGAGAAGAAACAAAAGTTAGAAAACCAGCTCAACGATATACAGACAAAGTTGGACGACAAGAAAACAAAACTCGATGCAGCCATGACACAGTTAGAGAAACTGACAGGCATGAAAGAGAATCTTGAGAAGGCATACGATTCGCTATATGAGCAGGTCGAAAAGAACAGTCCGACACTGGAGGATGACGCCATGCGAGAAATGACTACAATGATGTGGAGCGAGGCCATCGAAGAGGTTCAGAAGGAACACCAGAGGTTGTGCGACTTCTCCAAGAAACTGCCGCCTGGACTACGGAATGAGTTTGAGGGACTGATGGACGGTTCTTTCATCGAAGACATAGCCGAAAGAGGCAATGCAATTGTTGCCACCGCAACCGCTATTTTCACGGGATTGATAGATGGTGCTACAAAGTTTGCACAGGATAATGGTGGCGGCGGTAATGGCCCGGGAAGTGGTTGGCGACGCAAGGAAGACGAGGACGAATATGCGTATCGTAGGCGTTGTTGCATCATGGGCCGCATGATGATGAGACCAGCTGGACGAAAATTGAAACGTTAATTCAAGCATGATAATTTCTGTGCGTCTGTGCAGTGAAATAGATGTTGTACTTTCGCGGCTAAAAAATTAAAAAGGTATTAAGCAAATGAAGAAAACAATGATTTTAATGGCAGCATGTCTCGTAGCAGGGACAGCTGCAGCACAAGATTCTCCCGTCGATGATTGGGGAGCAAATTGGTTCCTCTCAGCCAAGGGAGGTGTATCGGCTTTCATTGGTAAGCCAGTAGGACATGGTGATTTGTTTGACCGTGAGAAACCGTTGCTGAATGTGTCAGTGGGCAAGTGGTTCACGCCTCATGTGGCTGGCCGACTGGCTTTTCAGGGCCTGCAACTGAAGGATGCCAATATGGTATCATGTAATTACCAGAACCTGCACGTGGACTTCTTGTATAACCTCACAGCGCATAGTGACGGGATGCAGAAGTGGGACATCATCCCATACGCTGGATGCGGACTGATTCATAACAGCTATAATGGTCAGAAGCCATTCGCTATCTCCTATGGCCTCATTGGTCGCTACCGACTGTCGGAGCGTCTGCATTTGTCTGGAGAACTTGGAGCCACGACCACCTGGCAGAACTTCGACGGTCAGGGAGCATCTGATAAACTCGGTGACCATCTGCTGCAGGCCAGCATCGGTCTGAGTGTTACCATTGGCAAAGTCGGGTGGAAGAAAAGTCGCGTCCATGAAGTTGATTTGAACCAGGTGAACAGGTATTACGACTCATGGCAGAACCAGAACAAGGGGGCAGCTCCTTCAGCTCAGTCCACCGCTGCCCATGAGCGCAATAACTATAGCGGTCTTAATTCTCTTCGTAAGCGTTTGGCCAACAAGGATTGGGATGGCATCAGCGATACTATCAACGTGGATAGTCTGGCTGATTCAACCACCATCGCCGCCAACAAGTACCTGCACATCCTGAAGTCTGGCAAGAAGTACATTGGCGCACCTATTTATTTCTTCTTTAAGATAGGAACCCATGAGTTGACAGAGAACGCACAGTTCATCAATATCAAGGAGGTGTCAGAAGTTATCAAGAAGTATGGCCTTCAGGCCCGAATCATTGGTGCTGCAGACAGCGAGACGGGTACGCCTGAGATCAACGAACGCCTGAGTGTGGAGCGAGCCGACTATATCGCAGGACTGCTGAAGGCTCATGGCGTTGACGAGTCTCATATCCAGAAGAAACATCGTGGCGGTATCGACAGCTACGAACCGCTCAATGGCAATCGTAACACCTGCGTCGTACTTTATTTTAAGTAGTCTATGGCAATACGGAAATATACTAATCCGCGAGAGTTGGATCTCTCGGTAGGTCTTCAGGAGGTTTTGCGCAAGAATGGAATGCAGGCGCATATCAGTTTGGCGAAGGACGGTGGTCGTGAACTCATAGTATTGGGTCACGACTCTCCTGTTTTGACCTACAAACTGAATGAGAAACAGGTGGAGAACCTCATGGGCTGGGGAACAACCTACGAGAACAAGAAAGCCTATAACACTTTCGCCTCTATCGTGAAGGATGACTTCTACATACCGCAGAACTTTGTTTCTGCCAGCAATGCCTTCGGTCGTGTGGCGATGGGACTGCATGGCTATCGTATCGGACACGGTGAGTATGGCTATGATGCCAGACCTGCCCGCCGAACACCTTGGTTTGCTCCCTTCAGCCGTCAGGGTCGTGGTTGGGCAGGTGACTTCGTAGGCTATGCACCTCGTACTGAAGGATTCCATCTTCGCCGTATCGGTGACCACGCCTATCGTCCTTGGGGAGGTGGCCCGATGGTAACGGAACGACCTGACAACAGAGTGAAGCCAGGTGAAATGCTCTCTGGCGGTTATGGCTTTTACTTCAAAGGCCATCAGAAGGAAACGCCCGTCGAGGTGCTGGACCAGATTTCCATCGAACCCAAGATAAAGCCTTTGGAGGCAGCACCCCGTCCACAAGGTCAGGGTATCCCCTACTCTTCTGTCATCACCTCTGATGTATATTTCAGCAATGACAAGTTCCAGGAGGTGTTGAAGTCACACGGCATCGTCATCGACGAAGCCAAGAGGACACTTACCATACAGTCGAATCTCTCAAAGGTGGATCTCCAGTATGACCTGAAGCCGGAGGAACTGCAAAAGCTCATGGCCAACAAGGTCAGTGGAAAAGGCGGCGTTTCAGTTGATGCCCGTCTGGCCATCATCAATGAGGTCATCGGCAAGGACTTCGACACGAAGCTCACCAAGGATATGCTCGAAACCAAGGAACTGGTATCGCTCGACCTGAAGCCGGAGGTTCGTCAGGAGGTGGAAGCACCTTTCATCGCACAGGAACGCCGCATCGCAGAACAGCAGCGTCTCGCCGAAGCCAGAGCCGAACAGCGCAGAGAGTCTGAGCGTATTGAACGCGACCCTAATGCCATCAATGGCAGGGAGATTCAGGCCATCTTGGGCAACAAGGGTTGGTTTCAGCCAGTAGCCAATGGCCGTGAGATGGTTGTTGGCGAGATCCGGGTAGATAAAGCGCTCAATGGCACATACTTCATGGAGGCAGAGGTCAATGGCCGACTCCTCGCCCACTCCATCTCAGCCAAGGACTATCAGAAGTTCCTCGACCTCGACGATGCTCATCGTCTGAAGATGTTCGATAAGGTATTCTCAGAGGTGGAAATCAAGTCGGCACATGGGGAGAGCCTATATCAGGATGACCTATACCTTGCGCACGACGGGCAAAGCATCGTCCACCAAAAGGAAGTGGACATCCAAAATGCCACTTCCAACAGGGTGGACGGTGCAGCCCTTTTGGAGTTCAATGAGCGCAAGGGCTTTTACCGCGAGAGAGCACATGGCCGTGAGGTCGAGGTGGGGAATATTCAGGTTGACCCTACAGCGAATGGCAAATACAAGATGACCGCTGTCATCAATGGGCAGACTATTTCACATGAGATTACCCAGAAACAGTACGACAAGTTCCTCGCCGTCGATGACTATCACCGTATGCAGCTCTTCTCTAAGATCTTCAATGAGGTGGACATAAAGACCCGTCCAGGCGAAGGCCATAACCTCGGTGCTGCTCTTTTGGCCGCATTGGTCGTTGGCGGTGAAGTGATGCGCGACGGCCTGTCTGTCCCACATGAGCCGAGACCTGAGATTTATGAAACCCGTACCGGCCCCGTCTATCATAAGGCAGGAGTTGTCAGTCCGGCTGATGTAGCTGCTGCCAACTTCCGTTCAGAGGAAGCCAACCTTGGTGTTCCTGGACCAGACGAGGGTATCAGACGTGGCTTGTAGATAATTTATCTTTATTAAATAAGAATGATACCATCTTTATTCTTTCATAATCGACGCGGACTACTGGCATTGGCCGTCCTGATGGGCGTGCCTGCCAGTAGTTTTGGGCAGGTTGGCGAGGCCAATCCGCTGCAATATGCCGCTATTGCCGAGGGGACGAGCCTGTTGAACAGCACGATAAACAGCCAGACGAAAGGTATGCAGAAGACCGCTGCTTTTCAGGGAACCATCGCGGCAGAGTTCACGAAGATGAAACAGTGGGAGGGTAAGTATAATGCTTACCTGAAAACGGCTCGTGGCTATGCTGATGCCCTTAAAGCCGGGTGTTCACTCTATGCCGACGGTGTTCAGACCCTGCAACATCTCTATGAGATACAACGGGCCATCAATGCTAATCCTGTGGGTATCGGTGCCACACTGGCCATGAACGACCTCTACCTCGAAACAGCGACGGAGTTCATCAAGACCTATCGCCTGTTAAAGGTGTCGGTGGCCAAGGGTGGCACGGACAATATGCTGACGGGAGCCGAACGGACGGAAATGCTCTGGGAACTGTCCGACGAACTGGCCCGGCTGAATGCCAAACTGCGCACCCTCGCCATCAGTATCGCGTATCATAATCTGACGGATGTCTGGAACCAGTACACGGCTGGGATGGTTGACAAGAGCCATGCCGAGATAGCCAGTGAGGCCTACGAACGCTGGCGAAGGGCATCAACCGTGAGTCAAATATTGAATGAGTGATGAAGAAGCTATACTTGTTAATACTGTTGTGTGTGCCGCTGAAATCGGTGGCGGGTATCGACCCGGGACGTGTGGCTGCCATAGAATTAGCCTCTGACCAGGCGAAGAAAACCATCGAGTCGCAGGAGAAGGCGCAGCTGCTGATGACCACCGGCCACGTCTGGATAAAGGAGGAGGTGGAAGCCACGACCGACTTCCAGCGCGAGTTCAACGACTACCTGGATAAGTTCCACGATGTGCTGTCGATAGCGGCTGAGATCTACGGCATCTACTACGAGGTGACGCAAACCTCGAAATGCGTGAAGGACTTGGGCCATGTCCTCGCTGACAGTCCTGAGAACGCCTTGGCCGTGGCTTTCTCCACACGCCGCAATGTGGTCTATCGCAACATCGTGTGCACCACGCTCGACGTCATCATGGACATCCGTAAGGTGTGCTTTGAGAGTAGCAAGATGACGGAACAGGAGAAGAATAAGGTCATCTCGACTATCCGGCCCAAACTGCGCACCATCAACAAACAGTTGCGCCAGCTCACCCTCGCGCTCCGCTATACGTCGTTTCTCGATGTGTGGAACGAGCTGATGGAGCGGGCTTATTACATGAACCCCGCCACCAGGCACGACATCATCACCCGTTGCCGCCGCCAATGGTGGAACAACGCTAAATCGGTAAGATAGAAATGGAAGAGTCGAAAGAGATACAAAGCATTTACAGCATATTCCGAGTCGTCATCTACGTCTCGCTGGTCGTTGAATTTTTCGAGTATGCCTGCAATCCTGAGCTGCTCGACACGTTCGCCGGAGTGCTGACCGACTTGCATGAGCGTATGGGACGCTGGCTGATTTACCAGCCCGGTCACCTCGCCTATAGCAAGATTGCCACGCTCCTGCTGGTCATCATCACCTGCATCGGCACCCGCAATAAGAAACAGATTGAGTTCGATGCCCGTAAGATGGTGTTCTGGCCCATTGTCATCGGATTCGTGCTGGTCCTGTTGGCCGTGTGGCTCTACTACACCGACTGGCTGCACTACCGCCTGTGGATATTCCCGCTGAGCATTTGGCTTTACATAGTGGCCTCCATCGTCGGTACGGTGTGCGTCCATGTGGCGCTCGACAACGTATCGAAGTACCTGAAGGAGGGACTGATGAAAGACCGCTTCAACTTCGAGAACGAGAGTTTCGAGCAGAACGAGAAGCGCGTCGATACCAAGTACGGCGTGAACATCCCCATGCGCTACTACTATCACGGTAAGTTCCGTCACGGTTGGATCAACATCAACAACCCCTTCCGTGGTACGTTCGTGGTGGGTACGCCTGGATCGGGTAAGACCTTTTCTGTTATCGAGCCGTTCATCCGTCAGCACTCGGCCAAGGGCTTTTCGATGGTGGTGTACGATTACAAGTTCCCTACCCTCGCCCAGAAGCTCTACTACCACTACCGCATCAACAAGGCGAAGGGCAAGACGCCGCCGGGCTGTCAGTTCAACATCATCAATTTCGTGAATGTGGAGTATTCGCGCCGTGTGAACCCTATCCAGCATAAGTACATCGACTCATTGGCCGCTGCCCAGGAGACCGCAGAGACGCTGGTCGATTCACTGAACAAGGGTAAGAACGATGGTGGCGGTGGCTCCGACCAGTTCTTCAAGACCTCTGCCGTCAACTTCCTCGCCGCCTGCATCTACTTTTTCGTGAACTATAAGCGTCTGCCCTACGACAAGGACGGCAACGAGCTGGTGCCGGAATATACGGAGGACAAAGAGACACATCACAGGAAACTGACGGGTCGCGTGTTCGACAAGGCAGGCAATACCGTCACCCCAGCCTATTGGTTGGGCAAGTACAGCGACATGCCGCATGTGCTGTCGTTCCTGAACATCGACTACAAGACCATGTTCGAGATACTGCAGACCGACCCTGAGATATTCCCGCTGATTGCACCGTTCAAGTCGGCTCTCGATGGCAAGGCGATGGAACAGTTGGAGGGTATGATCGGTACGCTGCGTGTGCAGACCTCGAAGCTGGCCACCAAGGAAGCATACTGGATATTCCACAAAGATGGTGATGACTTCGACCTGAAGGTCAGTGACCCCAAGAGTCCGTCGTACCTACTCATTGCCAACGACCCGGAGAAGGAACAGATTGTGGGTGCCTTGAACGCCATGATCCTGAACCGTCTGGTGACGCGAGTGAACAGTGGTCAGGGCAAGAACATCCCCGTTGACATCTGTGTGGACGAGGTGCCGACGCTCTATTTCCACAAGATTGACCGTCTGATTGGAACTGCGCGAAGCAACAAGGTGGCCGTCATTCTCGGATTCCAGGAACTGCCGCAGTTGGAGGCCGATTACGGCAAGGTGGGTATGCAGAAGATAATCACCACCATCGGTAATGTCGTGTCCGGCTCTGCGCGTAACAAAGAGACGCTCGAATGGCTCTCCAACGACATCTTCGGCAAAACGGTACAGCTCAAAAAGGGTGTCACCATCGACCGCGACCGCACCAGCATCAATCTCAACGAGAACATGGACTCGATGGTTCCTGCCTCGAAAATCTCGGATATGCCCTCCGGCTGGATCTGCGGACAAGTGGCCCGCGACTTCACCCCCACCAAGACTGGCCGCCACGGCTCGATGAACATCCAGAAGTCGGAGGAGTTCCAGACCTCGAAGTTCTATTGCAAGACCAACTTCGACATGGCCGAAATCAAAGCCGAGGAAGAGGATTATGCCAATTATCCGCTCCCCATCGCCTACGATTTTAAATCCGTCGATGCCCGCGAGCGCATCTTATACATGAACTATAACCGCGTAAAGGCCGATGTTGACAGCCTAATCCTCGAAGTCGAACAGGAGTTCAAGAAATAGGATAAGCCCCGGCTTGCAACTGCAGGTCGGGGCTTAGATATACCTAAATTCCGCAGCACTTTAGTTTAACTTTCTTTATAAGTTCCTGAGCAACAAAGTTACCTTTCATTAGGCAAGGGCAAAAAAGTAGCGTGCAATTCACACTACCTTCAAGCGATGGCTCTGGTAAAGCCTTTACGGAGAGTACGTGAATGCACGCTATGCGTAAGCATAGCATAAGCATC
>Ga0326511_10004628_pt1 | contig 10914 bp, 16 predicted proteins | sample 0_2496_0518_D_FD_203701 | JGI IMG/M metagenome (GOLD analysis project Ga0326511, IMG submission 203701) | Bovine rumen microbial communities from UC Davis, California, United States - 0_2496_0518 | ecosystem: Host-associated > Mammals > Digestive system > Stomach > Rumen | place: USA... | reverse complement strand
ACATGTAGATGGAGCCGACGGGATACACGTAGTCCAGCAACCCCATGTTTTCTCTGGCCTGGGCTTGCTGGGCACTTGTGAGAGACTGTGCGGCAGAGTACCGCACGGCCCCCAGAGGCACGTTAGTTGTGCCGGACGCGACGTCCACACCGTCAACAGAGCTAACCGTACCCGCGCCGTCAAGGCCCTGATACACATCAAAGGTCCCCACGACCGTGCCGTCCTCCAGGAGCATCTGGTATACGTCGGTCGTGCCGGGGCTACCGTCGCCGGAGATCCGCACGATGGACCCGATGGCCTCGCCCTGATCGCCCTGTTCGCCCTTCCAGTCGAACCAGGTATAAGACTGGTAGGAGGTGGGCGCGGTGGAAGAAGTGCCGGAATAAATGCCGATCCAATCATCCGGCTGGTCATAGATCTGGCTGTCTGCCGTCGGCCTCTGGGCCGCATACTTGATCCAGAGATACCACGCTTGACCGGTATCGCCCTTGAGGCCGTTGGTCACGGTGAAGGCGAAGGTCGTGGTGTCTGCCAGGGTGATGGTGTAGGTGTCGATCACGGGATTTGTGCCGGAGGATCCCGTCTTAACGATGCTCTGGATGCCGCCGTGACCATCGGCGAAGGACACCAGCCAATTCTCCAGGATCTGGCCGGTCAGCTTCTTGGCTACGCCGGTCTGCTCCAGGACAAAAAGGTCGCTGGAACCCACAGCAGACGCTGCGGTCAATTCGGATATACTTTTATCTGCCATCGTCGATCACCTCGTCTTTGTCTGTCTGTGAATCGAGCGCAAAAGCTACGCTGTCCAGCGTCGCCACGCACCCGATTAATTTATCCCAGTCGTCAAGTCCTTTTAACTCCCCACTGTCCTTAAACAGGCCCTTAAGGGTAGCGGAAACTGCTTGAAGCTGCTGCACGATTACATCCATGTTAGGTCCTCCATATCAGCCATGGCCCAGCACATACACTGTCTGGTTATTTCCATTCCAGTCCTTATAGTTTAAGGCGTAGGAGTAAAAATTAGCGTTTGCCACCGTCAGGTAGGTGAATTTTCCATACTTGGCGGTGTAGTCGTTGTTATCGGCCATGCTTTTGAAATTATATCCGCCGCCAGCGCCCCCGGTCCAGTAACTGCCATTTGAGTAGGCACTTTGCGCTCCCTGCCGCAGCACCGACGCGCCAATGCTGGAGCCCCCCACGCGCAGGGTCCCGGTGAGTTCCATGTTATTAGCTGATACATTGCCGGCTGCGGTCACCTTAAACGCTCCCTTTCCAAGGGCGACGCCATCCGTGCCGATGTAGATCCCGTTGTGCACCGTATCGTTTAGGCCAGTCATCCCGTTGTAAATCGCGGTTGCTTTGATTGAGAACCCTGCGGATCCGTTGCCGATGTAGCCCTCCCGGGCTGTGATTTTTCCATCAATCTCAGCGCCGTTGGCATTGACCCGCATCACCTGGCGGCCGTTGGCGTACCAAGTGTGGGATGTGTCACCCATCAACCAGCTGAAGGACGTCTGGCCCTCCGGGCTCTCCCGCGAGACCTTGGCCTCGATCAGGCCGGCCTGGATCAGCAGAGAGGCCCGCACGTTCCCGATCTCACGCGTGAACTTGCGCTCCTGGGGGCTCTTGTACTTATACTCGTGGTTGATCTCCTCGTCGTGCGGAGCGGCCACGTCGGCCTGCATCAGCTTGCCAAAGGTCCGGTCGCGCTGATAGATGCCGCTGTAATAGCCCTTGATGCTGACGCCGTCGCCGATCTCGGCCGCCGGATCCAGCAGGGTGCCCTGCGCATAAAGCGGTTGATACTGATACCCGGGCAGCTTGGCCAGCAGCTGCTCGGCCAGCTCCTGAGTCCCAAAGGGGTCGTTAAACTCCAATGTCCGGCCGGTGTCGTCGCCGGCTTCCACGACGGTGTCGTCGTCCACATGGATCACGACCTTGGAATAAGGCTGGAAGGCCGGGGCGACGTCAAGCGACGCCACGCGGCTCAAAAGATTAAAAATTGACGTTTCTGCCATATCTCACACCTTGATCCTGTCGCCGCCGAAGGTAATATAATCACCGTTCCGGTCGATCAAAAAGCTGGTTTCCTTTGGAAGGTCCAGCAGAGACACAAGCCGCAGCTGGCCCTGCTCGGTCATAATGAAGCACCCAAGATATTCGGCGGCGATGTAGCCCAGCATCTCGCGCAGCGTGTAGCCGGTCGGCAGTGGAAACGTGCGGCCGTCTGTCATAAGGTCGACCGTGCGGCTGTCAACAGAGACGCCGATCGTCGCCGCGATCTCCTGGACGATGTCAATGTCTACGGCCGGCCAGTCCAGCCTCGTCTCGGCGTAGTCCTGCTCGGTCAGCAGGGCCGCATCGAAGCCGTGCAGTGTGATCACCGGAAGGTTCTCGTAGCTGGCGGAGGTCTGCCTGGTGTCGATGTAGAAAACGCCCTGTTGAAGCCACTCGGACCGCAAATCCCCCGCGCAGGCGCGGACATAAGGCACGATCAACGCCATGGGCGGGATCTCGCCAGCCGGCTGCAGCATCTGCAGCTCGATCTCCTGTGCGATGACCTTGCCGATCTCGGGCTCGTTCCCAAACATCCTGGAGCTGGTCTTGAGGGAAAAGATGGTGCTCTCCGCGTAGCCGCTGTCCGGGCCAGTGCGGGAGACGATTATGGCCGTACCGCCGAAAAGGATGGTGTCCCCGGCCTCGGTGACCAGGTTGCCGCTCTCACCGATGACCACGGTCGCCTCAAAGTAGTGGTTAGGGTCGGCAACAATCTGCCGATAAAGCGCGCTTACATCCTGCATCGTCTCACCTCTGCCAGAGCTCCACAGACAGGCCGGACCAATACTCCACGCCGCGGCGATAATGGACAAGCAGGGAGGCCTTGCGGGCCTCGTACCGCATCTCCAGCGTGCGCTCGATGCCTTCGCTCTCGTCGTAGAAGGTCCAATCGACATAAGCACCGGACGCGGGAAACAGCTGCAGCACAGCTGCCAGCTGGTCCTTGGTCAAAGCGATAAAAGGGACCGTCAGGTGCCAGCGGTCGCGGATCTTCGCGGAGTAGTCGGTCCCGTCGATGGCGGTCATTTGGCCGCCATACTGCGGGACCTGCTCCACCGTGTAGCCGTAGCCGATCAGGTCGGACAGGTCGGTGCCGTTACAGATTGCTGTCATGCTACACCTCCAGACCGCATGGCGTTGCGCTGCCGGATGATCACGCTGTCGGTGATCTGCTTGCCGTCCATGTAAAAGTCAAATTTCATGGTACGAAGCGCCGTGATCAGCTGCTGGATCGCATCCGGCATCGTGCTGGACTGCACACCGATCGCGTCATAAGGCTGGACGCTCCGCAGCGAGGAGTCTGTCATCATCCGCACCGATGCGTCCACCGGGTCCAGATTGTCCTCGATGCCTTCCGCCATGCCGGCGGGGATCCACTGGCCAATCTGGTCCGCAAAGACCTTGGACGGCGAAGCGATGCCCAGGAAGCGCTTGGCGCTGTCCAGAGCGCTGGCTGCGAGATCTCGCAGTGCGTTCCAGAGAGCGGACCCCATAGAGGCCAAGCCGTCGATGATGCCGCGCACGATGTCAGCGCCCAGGCTCATCCAGTCCACGCCGGCAAAGGCGCCCTTTACCGCGGAGAAGATCTCCGGCACCTTGGCCAGCAGATCCGGGATGCCCTGGATCAGACCGACGGCCAGCTGCAGGATCAGCTCGACGCCGGACGCGATAAAGCTGGGGGCGTTCTCCAGGATCACGTCGGCCAGACCGAGGATCAGCCCCGGCAGCTGCGGCCCCAGCTCTCCCAGCATCTTGAGGACGTTGTCGGCAAAGCTGCCCACGGACTCAGTCAGGTTGGCCATCGCCGTGTCCAGGCCCTCGCCGGTGGTCAAGGCTGCCATGACATTCTCCCAGGATGCCTTGACGGCGTTCATGGACCCGGTGAGAGTCGTCTTGGCCTCGCCTGCAGCCACGCCGGTCAGACCCAGCTCGCCCTGGATCACGTGGATGGCGCTATAGACGTCGCCCAGGTTGTCCAGGTTGTACTCCACGCCGGTGATGGCCTTGGCGTCAGCCAGCAGCCGCTCCATCTCGGACTTGGTGCCGCCGTATCCCAGCTTGAGGTTGTCCAGCATGGTGTAGTTTTGCTTGGCGAAACCTTGGTATGCGTTCTGCAGATTTTCCAGCGGCGTGCCCATCTTGGCGGCGTTATCCGCCATGTCCAGGATCGCCGTGTTGGCCGCCTCGGCCGCTGCTGCCGTGTCGCCGCCATAGGCCTGCTTTAGCGCTGCGCCGAAGCTGACGGCCTGCTCGGCGTAACTGTTGGCGGAGATGCCCGCCTGCGCCGCGTCCATGGCGTAGCGCTTGGCCGCTGCGGACGCGTCCTCGTAGATTGTGTCCAGGCCGCCGAAACTCTGCTCCAGATTGCCGCCGGCCTCAAAGGCGGACTTGATCGTGCTGCCGATCGCGGCGCCGATGCCCAGCTTGGCGACACCGCCCAGCAGTTTCTTGCCGAGGCCCTCGCCTGCTTTTTCGGCCCCGCCGCCGCCTCCGTTGAAAAGCCCCTCGATCTTGCCCTCGATGCCTGGGGCCTTTGGGACTATGTTCACATATGCGTTGCCCAGATCAGGCACGCGGATCGCCTCCTATCATGGACGCCCTCCAGGCTTCAAAATCTTCCGCCGTATCAAACCCGCCTGTAGCTGCCTGCGCTTTGCCACGCAGAACATCCACAAGCAGCGGGGGCCGGTTTCTGCCCTTGTGTCCGTCCTCAGTGTTTTGCCAGACCAGAGTCCTCACCGCGTCAGCGATCTGCGCCAGCAGGACCGTGTCCAGGCCCGCCGGGGCTCCGGAAAGCACCTGCATGATCCGGGAGGATTGCCGCAGCCCGCAGGCCAGCCTTGCCGCCTGCCGTGCCGGCAGCGCCCTGTAGTCCAGGACGTGGTAGGTCTCGGCCATGTCGCAGATCAGCGCGTCCTCGTCCGTCGCGATCATCTGGGCCAGCCGGATCAGTTTTTTTCAGCGCCCCTTGCCTGCATGATCTCCTCCAGCGCCTGCTGGAGATCCGCACGCGGGACTCGGCCCTCGTGACTCTTTCCAATGTGCTCGTAAAGCGCCTTTTTCATGTCTGCGCCCAGGAGCATGGTCAAAAGCTGAGAGGCCCCGGCGATCTTATCGAATCGGGGGGCCTCCGGGTTGACCACCACGGCCAGCACATCGACAAAGCGCATGTCGTCCAGGCGCTCCTCGTCGTACTCGTACTCAAAGCCCGTGGACGTTGTGCCTCTGATCATGTCGTGCCCTCCTTAGGTGGCCTGTTTGATGTATTCGTAGTGGGTGTTGCCGGAAGCGTCCGGCAGGCAGTCCAGGGTGACCTTGTAGCCCACGGCCTCGTCGTCTTTGTAGACGATGTCGCCCAGCTCGCTCAGAGAGCCCTGGGGGATCACAATGCGCTTAAGGGCACCGCCGCGCAGGGCCAGATCCATCACATAGACGTGATCGTCCAGCGCCTCCGCGTTGGCCACCACCGCGATCGTGCCGGCGGACGTGTCCACGGTCACGTTATCCGTGCCGTAGACAGTTTCCAGCACGTTGGCGTTGAGGCTCTCCAGGAAGGTCAGCTGGAAGGTGTCCGGCTTTTCTGTGCTGACGATCAGCACAGTCTGGCCGCCCCACGCCCGGATCTTTTCAGTCTCAGGGCCGTTGGCGTTGGTCACACCATCCTCGGAGACGTAGCCCATGTCGACAAAGGCCGCCGCCAGGTTGGTGGTGGCATCGGTCGGGAGGGCGGTGCCGAGGGGCGCCCGATAGATCGCGCCGGCCACCTTGGGCTTACCGGCGCTTACGTTGGTAACAGTAGGCATTTAGCCGTACCTCCTCTTAGTCGTAGTAGACGACGTCAAAAACAGCCTGATACCGCGGCCGCTTCCGGCTGTCGTCCATGTAGTTGTAGTCCGTGTCCAGGTCGCAGCTGCTGACGCTGTCCAGCTCCACGCTGGCAGCCATGGCGGCCTTAACCCGGTCATTGAGCTGGGCCGCCTGCTCGATCGTAGGCGCCCAGGACTGGACGGCCAGCGTGGCGGCGTCGATCCGGTTGGCGCGGCGCCCGCCGGTTTTCTCGACGGTCACCATTGTGGCCGGCGGATCGGGCGGGATCGCGCCGTAGACCGGGACGCCCAGCTGCTCGCCCAGATATGCGATTATTACCGGTTCGATCATAGCTTGACGCCTCCTGCCGCTTTCAGCAGCGTGTTGTTTTCGCTGTTCTGACGCCTGGCCTCGTAGGTCTCAGCATGGACCGCGGCGATGGCCACAAAGCTGATCGGGTGCGCGGACTCGACCTCGTAGCCGGACCCCGCGGCAGACGCGATCTGGTTGGCGGCAGAGTTGAGCACCGCCTGCATCTCGCCGCTTTTCATCAGTGCATTAAGCCCCGCCAAATTGAGCTTGAACGTGGTTTTAGCCATCTCGCGCCACCCGGACCTTCTTATGCCAGGGCGTGGGGATGTTGGCCTCAATGCCCTGGATCGTCATACCGAACGTGCGATAACGCTGGCCCCAGAACTCCACGACCGTGTCCTCCCAGACATGCTCGTCGCCCTTGGGGATCCCCAGCATGTACTCAATCTTTTTGCCATAGAGCGCGATCGAGCTGTCGATCTCCTCGGTGGTGGGCTGCCCGATCAGCACGTTGCCCACGGTGACCGTGGAGTCCGCGTAGATCGGGGCGTTGAAAGAGTCCACGCCGGTCTGGATCCTCACGTGCAGGATCACAGGGACGCCGGTCATGTGGTCGCCTCGGCTTTCTTCGGGGCCAGCTCCTGCACCGGGCTGTAGCTGCCGATGCTGTTGGACAGGCCCAGCAGCTGACGGTCAGCCTTGCCGATGTAGAGCTCGCCGGTGCTGCCGCCGGAGACGGTCCAGCTCTGGGAATAGCCCAGGCCGCTCATGCTGCCCTGGCTCGCGCCGATCGGGTAGCCGCTGGCAGATCCATCACCCAGGGCGCGGATCACCATCCGGCAGCTGACGACCTTCTTGGCTGATTCCGGAGCCGAGGCCGCCACGGCGTCGATCATGGCGGCAGAGTCATCCAGGAGCACGCCACAAACAGACTTCTCGTCCTCGGACATGGTCCGGACCATTCGTGCCTGGACGTCCTCTACGGTTGCATACGCGGCCATGGGATCACCTCATTTCTCAGCCGTTTTCTTCCGTGCCGGCTTCTTGGCCGGCGCCGGCTTTTCCTCCACAGCGGGAGCCTGCGCCAGCTTGTGACCGGCTTTCAGAAATTTATCAACGAGGTCAGCCGGGACAGACATCTCTGTCCCGGTGACCATGTTGATCATCCGCACGTGCTCCATCAGGTGGTGGCGTCGGTCAGGACGGCGAAGCAGGAGGTATCAGCACGGAAGCCGACCTCGATCTCCGCACGCACTGCGAACATGTTGTGCTCCCAGAGGTTGACCTGGTCGTCGCCGATGGTGAGAGAGGTCTGGTCCGCAAAGCGGATCTGCACGCCCTCGACCGTGCCATACATGGCCTGGGTCCAGTCGCCGGCGATGCCGACCTTGTTGGGAGTGCCGGCGTTATACGCGCCCTTGGACAGGACGGTGCGAGCGCCGAGGATCATGGGCACAGCGCCCTCGGACACGTTGTTGATGAACAGCGGACGCTGATCACCATCAACAGCACCCAGGAGGATGCCCTTGCCCTGCGGGGACAGAACGATGCCGTTCATGATGCCGCCGGCGGTGGCGATAGCGGAATCAGCCGCTACCAGGCCAGCGTAGGCGTGAGTGCCGCCGATGCCGGCAGCAGTAGCACCGCCAAGGGTGTCGAAGTTGGAGCCGGGAGCGCCGGAAGCCGCGCCGAACACAGTTGCGTCGAACTTGGCAGCCAGAGCCAGAGGCAGGCGAGCCACGATGGCGTCGTACAGGCTCGCAGCGTCGCGCCGGAACTCGTCAGAGAAGGGCACGATCACGGCCAGCTTGTAGGCCTGCATGATCTTGGTGGACAGACCGGGATTGGAAACGGGCTTCGCGCCGGTCTCCTCGACCCAGCCCGCCTCGGGATCGCCGGTGATGACGGGGATGGTCAGACCGCGACCGGGCAGCGCGATCTGGCGAGCCAGCTGCATGACCGCAGACTGCTCCTGGGTTTTCTGCATGATTTCCTGCGCGACCTCGGTCGGCAGGGCGATGTTGGTACGATTGGTAGAAATACCAGCCATTTCAAAAACTCCTTTCAAAGGTTATCTTTGGCCCACTCCGCGAACTTGTCGCGGGCCTTCGGGGCCTGATTGTTGTGGACCTCGCCCGCATCCTTGATCACCGGATAGCCGGTGCTCTGGGCAAAGGCGAGGATGCTGTCAGCTTGAGCCGCACAGGCTTCCTCTGTTTCCCCGGTCAGCAGAGTGGCCGGGACCTTCTTGTCGGCGGCCACCTTGTCGCGGATCTGCCGCAGGCTCTCGGCGTCTTTCATGCCCTTGAGCTCTGCCTGCAGGTCCTTGATGGCCTTATTGGCGGCCGCCAGCTGATCAGACTGGCCGCTGCCCTGCTGCAGCGTCTCGATCTGCTTCTGGGCGTCGGCAAGCTGGCCCTGCAGGCCGGCAAGGTCGCCCTTGGCGCTGTTGATGTCAGCACCGTTGATGCCCAGCAGCTTATCGATCTGCTCCTTGGTGGCATCGGGGAAAAGGTCGGTGATGTCTGTGCGTTTCATGGTTTCCTTTCTCTGCTACGGTTTGATGACGGGGGTCCCGTCCCCTGCAGCTGCGTGTTTTACGACCCGCCGGTCAAAAATTGGTATGAAAAAAGCACCCGGATCCGGATGCCTTAATCAGCGTTTATTTCTTCAGCCGCAGAGCTCTCCCGCTCCTGCCTCTTGGCGTAGGCGCTGCGCTTCTGTGCGTTGATCTCCTCGCTGTTTCTGGCGTAGGCCTCCCGGCGCATGGCGTTGATCCTCTGCTCCGGGGTACTGCCGTCCGCGCCGTAGTACATGTCCTCGTAGACCCGCGGATCGTATCCCTCCACCTCGCTGTCGTCAAAGCGGATCGCGTAGGTGCAGTCGCAGTTCGCGTGGATGTGCTCGGCGTGGCCGCCCCGGATTGCCTTCTTGCTGGCTCTCTGCCAGCCCCTGGAGGCCAGGGTGATACAAAATGCGCAGGTGTCCCCGACGGGGATCCAGGCCCATTCTGCGCCGTCTCGCAGCGCGTTCTGCATGGTGGTGTCTACGCCGGCCATCTTGACCAGGCGGCCGACAGACGCGGAGACGATCTCGCTGTTGCCGGTCTTAAGCGTCCCAACAACAGACCGCGCCACCTCTTGCATGGTGGCCGTGGCCGCAGGGACCGCCGGCGCCACGGTGGCTCCGGTCGCTGCCGCCAGGGCATCGTACATCTGCGCAGCGAGCTCGGAGGCCGCCTCGCCGTACCGAGTGGCCAGCCCGTAGCAGTAGCGGATCAGGTCGTCGACCTGGTCCGGGTCTATGATCTCATGCGTCGCCATGTACTTGAGTACACTCTGCGCCGCAGTGTCGTTGACCTTCCGCAGATCATCGATATACTTCCGCCAGGTTTTCCACGGTATCGTCATTCAATCCCCAGCTCCTCAAGGACGGCCTGCCCGCGGGCTCTCTGCTCCTGGGCCTTGATCCGGCGGATGTCGGCCTTATCAAAGCCGATCATCTCCAGGAATGTATCCGTCGTTGCGAAGTTTTCGCGGGAGCTGGCGATCTTAATCGCCGCATCCGCAGTGGCTGCCACACTGGGCAGGGCCGGGTTTTTGAAATGCGCCACAATGTTTCGCTGATCGTCGTTTAAGGCCTCGACGGTGGTGTTGTTGGCAATAGCCAGTGCCATCAGCGCGATCGTGCGCAGGCTGTCGCCGTTGCCGGTGTTCAGCTGCTCCGCCAGACCCACCAGGGTCTTGGTCTGGGCCTCGATGGCGTCGGAGCTGGTGGGATTGGCGTCGTTGACCACGCCGGTGTCGGTGACCGGCAGACCGGTGGCCGCGCTGAACTGCGTGGCCAGGACCCGGACCATCTCGACATGCGGCCCGATGTTGCCCTGGGGCAGCTGGCCGAAGCTGGGCTTCTCGCCGGTCTCCGGGTTGGTGGTGCTGGCGATGATGCTGCCCACGTACTGCCGGAATTTCTGATTGATCAGGGCGTCGTACTGGTCGTCCGTCACGCCCAGCAGATACTTCTGCGGGCTAGTGGCGAATTCCAGGCCGATCGTGGCGTTGGCGATCGTGCGGACATAGCCCTCGATCAGACGGCGCACCGGCTCCTTGATCCTGGACCGGCCGAAGGGCTTATCGCTGGTGGCATTCCAGATCAGCGGCTCCATCAGAGGCCTGCCCATCTTATGGGTGTAGTGCGTGGCCGTCCATTGCTGGTCGTTCCTGGCCAGGACGATCACCGCGTCGTCAGTGTAGTAGTTGATCAGGCTCGGCGTCCAGCTGTAGACGCTCTCATTGTCCGGAGCCGTGTCGATGATGGCAAAGCCGCAGCGGATCCGACCCTTGTCGCCGTCCCACAGGGCCGCAGATGTCTGCGGGCTGTGCCAGCGGATCTTACACCCAATCGCCGGGTCCCGGCTCAGCGTGGCAAAGGTGCAGCCGTACTTGAGCTCATCCCGGGCGGCCTTCATGTACTCGGCGATCAGCCGGTTGTTGAGCACCAGCTGGTCCAGCTCCTCGACGTCGTTGCCGTCCGCGCCGACAAAGCCGTCAAACATAGACCGCGCCGCCAGGACGTCCACACACTTGGCGCCCCACGCGCAGCCGATCTCCAAGCCGCGCATACCGTCCGGCAGCGCAATTCCCAGATTGACGTCCGCCAGGGCGATCTTGCCCTCGTAGTATTTATTCTTCTGTCGGTTCCCGCTCCAGTGGCTCTCATAAGCCGCCATGAGCTTCA
>Ga0326511_10004627_pt1 | contig 10915 bp, 22 predicted proteins | sample 0_2496_0518_D_FD_203701 | JGI IMG/M metagenome (GOLD analysis project Ga0326511, IMG submission 203701) | Bovine rumen microbial communities from UC Davis, California, United States - 0_2496_0518 | ecosystem: Host-associated > Mammals > Digestive system > Stomach > Rumen | place: USA... | reverse complement strand
GCTTCTTCTCTTGTCATTTTCTCCTCACTTTCTTTCCACCGACTATTATTGTCTAAATTCTCATATTCCTCACTTTCCACCTTGTACTTGTCGATAATTGCAAATACATCGACGTTCCATACGTGGTCAGGCTCTGCTCCGTCAGTAAGAGCTTTAACCTCGTTTCTTATCTTATCAAGAGCCTTAACTTTATCTTCGTGGCATACACCTTTCGATATGCAATGTTTGTTGATAAATGGCTCTTGCTCTAACACCTTGATTGCCATATCAAGTACTTCGTTTATGTATTGATATGGTTGAATAGAAAATCTTGCTTCTTTTAGTCGTTTTATAGCTTCTTCTCTTGTCATTTTCTCCTCACTTTCTTTCCACCGACTATTATTGTCTAAATTCTCATATTCCTCACTTTCCACCTTGTACTTGTCGATAATTGCAAATACATCGACGTTCCATACGTGGTCAGGCTCTGCTCCGTCAGTAAGAGCTTTAACCTCGTTTCTTATCTTATCAAGAGCCTTAACTTTATCTTCGTGGCATACACCTTTCGATATGCAATGTTTGTTGATAAATGGCTCTTGCTCTAACACCTTGATTGCCATATCAAGTACTTCGTTTATGTATTGATATGGTTGAATAGAAAATCTTGCTTCTTTTAGTCGTTTTATAGCTTCTTCTCTTGTCATTTTCTCCTCACTTTCTTTCCACCGACTATTATTGTCTAAATTCTCACAATGTACAAAATCATTAAGGTCAGACATCTTAATGGTTATTGAAACACCACTATCATCTTGTGCAGTTAACCAAGTTCCATCTATATTTTGAAAAAGTTTAAGGTTACATAGACTTGGATACGTTGTACTAAACCCCCTTACTTTTTTAATTGATGTATCTTTGCTAATGGCTTCATACAATATATCTTCTTTTCTTGTCATTATGCATCCTCGCTTTCTGATTTTTCTTTATAAACAAAGTTTTCAAAATACAAATCAAATAAATCTCTTTTGAGTGCTAATAGATGTCCGTCAAAGCCATCCAATAATACATGGTCATTATTTACAAAAGTCAACGACCACCACGAACCCTTTTTAATCGTAACTGTTTCTAGCATCTTTCCAGTAACTTCAAAATCTTCTCTACAAATACGAACGTCCTTATTACCAAAGCACTCGTTACATTTATTATTACAATTATCACCTAGCATATGTTCATAAAACCAACCACATGGAACAAAAGCCATATTTTATTTATCCTCTCTTTCTGCTTTCTACTTATCAAGAATATGGATTGTCACACTTAAAGCCTTTTGGTGCTAAATGGTCTGCACAACCGCCACCATATATACCACTATGGTCATAATATGGACATTCGTTCAGTATGCACCATTTTTCACTTTCATCAAAATGCTTGTTTAAATACTTTAAGTATTCCAGGTATTGTTTCTTTTCTTTCTTTTTTGCTTGTCTATGGTTCATTCCTTATCCCTCACTTTTTCTCCACACTTCTCTTAATTCGGCACCACAGTAACAAGTTCTACGGTCTTGGATGCTTACAGTTAGTTTACATTGTACATCAGGAATAACATCCTTTGAATAGGTTGTGTCAGAAGTCAATTCTCCTCTTATCCTTTCCTCCATTAGCATATCTGCTAACACCGAAGAATTTTGCTCCAATACCTCTCTATGTGCTTTTAATGATTTTAAAGCGACATCTAAAGCCATATTAATGTCAGATTCGTCACCTCTCTGTGGATGACTCAACATTTCTATTGCAAAATCAACATCCTTAATATTCATTTTATTTATCCTCACTTTTTCACTAATTATGCAAACGGTAATTCATCTTCTATTCCGTCTGGAATGCTCATAAAACCGTCTGCGTCTGTTGTTTGTTCCTGTCTGCTTGTCTGCCCACCATTTGAAGCCTTGCTTTCGCAAAACTCCTGCGTGTCAATAATAACATCCGTTGTATACACCTTGTTACCTTCCTTGTTGGTGTAACTTCCTGTTTGGATATGACCTGTTATTGCGAATTTTACACCTTTTTGACCGTATTTTTCAAAAAAGTCTGCGTTCTTCCCAAATGCTTTACAATTAATAAAATCAGCTGTCGGCTCTCCCTGTCTCTTGAAAGTTCTGTCCACAGCCATTGTAAAACTTGCAATCGCTGTACTATTTTCACCTTGTGAATATCTTACCTCTGCATCTCTTACCAATCTACCAATTAAAATAACTTTATTCATACTATATCATCCTTTCTTATTTGCTAAATAATACGTTTTCAGCTTCATTTGTCTTTACTTCTTCTACTTCTACATCTGCAACAACTTCTTGTGGCTGTTCCTGTGGTTCTTCCACATTGTCAACATAATTGTCAACATATTGTGGTGTACCGTCATCTGCAATAACCGCCATGTCGTTAGAAACTGCTTTTTGCATTTCTATGCTCATAATTCCCCACTTGCTGATTAACTGACGTAACATTGTTTTGTACGCCATTCCGTCAAAGTCCTTTTCCCAAAAAGTGTAACCTTTTTTTGCTCTGTAACCTGCTGAATACTTCAATGCGTGTTTTTCCATCTTTTGTTTACTCCAATAGATTGCTTTACGGAAACCGTTTGTATACTCAAACATGGCATAATAGCCGATTGTTTCAGCGTTTTCTCGTTCTTCTTCGTCCTCAATCAAATTGACCTCGATTTCTTCTGTTAGTGGGTCAAAATGTACAAGTTCGCCGTCCTTTATCGAAATTACATTTAATTTCTTGTACATTCCGGAACGGATAGCAAGCTGAATATAACCTTTGTACCCAAGCTGAAGTTGTGCTTCTCTGCCGTTCTTAGTATTAAAAGGTACAAGGTGATAATGTCCAAGTTGTGGGCTTGGGGATAACTTCAAACATTCGCCCAATAAAGCGCTTGAAAGAATTGAACTGTTAGAACATTCTTTTAAGCTAGGGTTCGTTTGTGTGGCTGAAATAATGGCACTAATAAAGCGTTGATAGTCTTTTACACCTACAACCTTTTTAATCTGTTCTTTTACTGCATCCTGCGTCAGATACGCCATAAGACCTGTATTTTTCTTTTGATTTGATTTTGTTAAACTGTTTGCTACCATAATATTACTTCATTTCTTTCTTTGTTATTCAATCGGTAATAATTCAATACCACTATTTTTGCAAAATTCCCTTAAAGCCTTAGATTGCTCAATCGTCATTTTTGCTTTAAAAGAAACAGTGTAAATAACTGGTGTTTCTTCCTGTTCCTGCTGATTTTCAATTTGAACAACCTCTGGCTCGTTGAAAGGCAATTCTTTTTCAATCTCTTCCTGTTCCTGTTTAGCCTGTTCTTCGGCTTTTCTTGCTTCTTCTTCCTTTTTGGCTTCTTCCTTGCGTCTTTGGATTTCTGCAAGGCGTTGACCTTCTGCGATTGCTCTTGAGATATCCAAACTATGCTTATATTCTTCTATCGCCTCAAAAGCGAATTCTTTAAGGCTCTGCAAAGTTCTAATATCCGAGTCTATCTTTGCTATGATTTCATCAAGTTCAACTTCAACTCGTGAGATATTCTTTGATGCGTTGAGCCATTTTTCGTCAAAAATAGCTTTTAAACTCAACCAGTCAAAAATGTTTTTTTCTTCAAACAATTTTTCAATTTCTTCTTTTTTCTCACGTTTCTTTAATTCTTCATACTCTTTTACCTGTCCATCAATCAAGGCAATAGGTTCATTCACTATCTCAATAACCTCTTTTATTTGACTTTCAAACTTCTCATACGGTTGTAGGCACTCTTTCTTCACTTCTTTTCGCTTGTCCTCTAGTGCCTTAACCAACTTGTTTAGCCTTGCTCTGTCTGCTTTCGCATCTTTTATCTGATTATCTGTGTAGACTAGGTTTTTGTAGTCTTTTACCTTTTCAGCGATTTCTTCCTTTAATTCTTCGTTGTTCCACTTTATCTCTTCTTGCGGCTCACATTTGTAGATTTTTAACTCCATGTTTATTCCCTCTCTTCTTTTTTTGATTTTTCTTTTACATAAAAAAGATTTAATTCTGCTAACATTTTAATTTTATCTTCTATTTTTCCTATTTTTATCGTGTTTATCATAGTTAATACCCATGTCAAACACAAAACAATTTTAATTATTGTCATTTTCTACCTCTTCTTCCTCGTATTCGCAATCCCACTTCGAACACGATTTTACTCCTGTTTCTTCATCTTTTTTGTAATTTTTACATGTTTCACAGTTTCTTTCCATGTTTTTCACTCCTTTTCTTCAAATTCCGAACAACTATCCTTGTAAAACAAGTCAATTCCATAACATTCGCTTTCTTCACATGAACATATTACTGATTTTGTTACAAAATCATATTTAGAAAATTTGCAATTTCCACAAATCTCTTTTTCTTCTGTTTCCATATGCTACCTCCTAGATATCGGGCAATATCAACGGTGGTCTTTCATTCCGTTCGATATAACCCCAAAACTCTTTCTCTTTTTCTGCAAGGTATTTAATATCTTCTTCTACCTCACTTCGTTCAATGTGGTAATGTTTTGTCACTAACCACATTTCATCATTGTGCCTATATTTTAACTGTGCCTTTAGTATGGCAAAGTCAAATTCTGTTACAAGTAAATAATGCAAAACCTGTATATAGTAGTTGTCGGGAATTTTGTTATCCCATTTTGCTTTTTGCGACGGATTTATAATTTCCGTTGTCTTACATTCTCATATGCCTTTTCTGCCATTTCCATCTGTTAACCAACCGTCTAATGAAGCGTGAGCGAATGGGTATTTGTCATTTGTCCACATATTGTTTTCCACATATTCCACTTTGTATTGTGGAAAATCAAGTTTGAATAACTCTCTTAGTAGTTCTTCTGCTTCTGTACCATACTTAACATATGGCTTTTCACTTATGTCCTCTTGTTCGGCTCTCCCTGTCTTTATGTCAAACAATTCTATATTTGACTTATATGGGTTTAGCCCTAATATACAAGCGGCATCACTTCCACCTATTTTTTTTCTATTAGCAAGCCACTCTTCATGACTTGCTAGAGTTTTCATTTTCACCATCTATCATTCCTGTTACCTTTCCGTTGTTGATTTCTATTTCCGTGTTTTTTAGTTCTTTCAAATCGATGCAATCCTGCACTGTAATTACCTCGTTGTTTATTTCTCTCATTGTTTTTTCTCCTTTTCTTTTTTTCTTTTTATACTGTTATAATATCATCTAGTGTACAATTAAGCACTTTGCAAATAGCTTTTGCTATCCTAACACTACCGTCTCTCCTGCATGTTTCATACATAGATAGAGTTGTTTGCGATATTCCTACTTTTTCAGCTAGTTCCATTTGGGAAATCCCTCGCGATTTTCTAACTTCTTTTAATTTGTCCATAACTTTCACCTACCTCTACATATTTTTTTAACTGCTTCCGATGGATTTTGGATGTATTCGATTACGTATCCGTTTTCTTTTACCGCAGCCATTTTAACTGCTTCCGATGGATTTTCGATATATTTGATTGCCAATCCGTTTTGTTTTACCGCAGCCAACTTCATCTCTTCCGATGGATTTTTGATATATTGGATTGCACATCCGTTTTCTTTTACCGCAGCCAACTTAACTTCTTCTGACGGATTTTTGATATATTCGATTGCGTATCTGTTTCGTTTAACTGCAGCCAACTGAACCTTTTCCGATGGATTTTGGATAAATTGGATTGCCCATCCGTTTTCTTTTACCGCAGCCATTTTAACTGCTTCCGATGGATTTTGGATGTATTCGATTACGTATCCGTTTTCTTTTACCGCAGCCAACTTCATCTCTTCCGATGGATTTTTGATATATTGGATTGCACATCCGTTTTCTTTTACCGCAGCCAACTTAACTTCTTCTGACGGATTTTTGATATATTCGATTGCGTATCTGTTTCGTTTAACTGCAGCCAACTGAACCTTTTCCGATGGATTTTGGATAAATCGGATTGCCCGTCCGTCTTGTTTTACAGCTTCCAACTTCATCTTTTCCGATGGATTTTTGATAAATCGGATTGCGTATCCGTATTGTTTTACCGCTTCCAACTTCATCTTTTCCGATGGATTTTTGATAAATCGGATTGCGTATCCGTATTGTTTTACCGCTTCCAACTTTATCTCTTCCGATGGATTTTTGATATATTGGATTGCACATCCGTTTTCTTTTACCGCAGCCAACTGAACTTCTTCTGACGGATTTTTGATATATTCGATTGCGTATCTGTTTCGTTTAACTGCAGCCAACTGAACCTTTTCCGATGGATTTTGGATAAATTGGATTGCCCGTCCATTTTCTTTTACCGCAGCCATTTTAACTGCTTCCGATGGATTTTGGATGTATTCGATTACGTATCCGTTTTCTTTTACCGCAGCCATTTTAACTGCTTCCGATGGATTTTCGATATATTTGATTGCCAATCCGTTTTGTTTTACCGCAGCCAACTTCATCTCTTCCGATGGATTTTTGATATATTGGATTGCACATCCGTTTTCTTTTACCGCAGCCAACTTAACTTCTTCTGACGGATTTTTGATATATTCGATTGCGTATCTGTTTCGTTTAACTGCAGCCAACTGAACCTTTTCCGATGGATTTTGGATAAATTGGATTGCCCATCCGTCTTGTTTTACAGCTTCCAACAAAAAATTCTCGTTTTTCAACAATTCTTTTTTGTCGATTTCTCTTGTTAAAGTTATTTCAGATGCTACACTTTTTCCGTCACCACAATTGATAATCGTGCCACCTGCTTCAACTTCAAACACTCTGTTTTTCGTTCCTAGCACAGTGTACCACTTATTAACATCTTCAATATTTTGGCAAAAGTGATATCCTCTCTCGCAAGGTATTATTTCGCCTTGCAACTCATACCCTTCTCTCAATTCGTATGTCATGCCATCACCATGGATAGCACACATGTTTTCGTCTAAAACTTTATATCCTTTCATGTTGTTCTCTCCTTCTTTACACAACTTTCTTTATCATAAAATCATATCTGTACTTACTTTCAACCTTATCGTACAGATAATCTTCTATACATTTTTTGCAATCTCCGATACACTTATCTGTATGTATCATACAATTACAGCCTTGTAACTGTTTTATTTCCTCTGCTGCAACACTTAAGATATATCTATCTCTTTTGTTGCTTATGTAGGATATTTCTTTTAAATGTTCAACAGTCAATTTTTTATTGACTCTTCTTTTTGATGTAATTGACTTAATCAAGTCTTTCACTCTTCTTTCCACATCAAACAATTAAACCACCTCAAATCTTTTATCAAATCCAGTGCGTGGCAACTTCAACTCTACACTGTCTCTTTTAATCATTACAGCGTCTTTGATGTATCTCGCTTGCCATATATCTGATTTTTCAAACTCAATAATAGCAAAGTATCCATCTTTATTTTCAATTTTAATTTCCAAGTATTGTCTTGCTCTAACTTTTATTTTTCTCACCCCTCTACTATGCTTTTTGCCTTTTCTAAAAACTTTTCTAGTTCTGCTTTATTGTTAAAATAGATTTCATTTCCGACAACGTACAATGCAATTTCTTGCATCATACGTTTATTTGAAAATTCATTACTTCTCGATTTTTCAACTGTATCGGAAAAGTCTTTCATTTCTTTTTGTTTCAACGGTTTACCGTTGATGGAGATATTAACATCCGTCATGCTGTCAGCTCCTTTCTTATTTCATCAATCGGTTTAGCAAGTTTGGTTAATTTGTTTTTCTTTTCAAACATCCCTCTTTTTGCTAATTCATCTCTAACTCTACTCCATTCCCAGTCAGTAAATGAAAATCTACTTGGAAAAATTGTGGAACCAACAGTGACATTTTTTTCCTCAAGTTCATCAAGAACCTTTAGGATGATTTCTTTTAATTCTTCGTTCTTTTCTTCTTCTGTCTTATCATCTGTAAATCCCATGGTTGTCAAATTTACCTCACTTTTACTATTACTATTTTGTGAGTAAAAATCCGACATTATATCATCTACTTTGTCGCCTAATTTCCAAAGTAAAAGCCTTGGAATAAATGACAAAATATTCAAAAATCGGTTCATCCATCCATGAGTTTTTCCACGCATTGAGTACAAGCCGAACTTGATTTGAATTGATGCGTTTCCGAAAATATTGGAAACAATATCGGGAGTAGCACTAGCAACCCATAAAGCTACTTCATTCATTCCCGTATCGTAGCTTATAATGAATTGATGATTGTAGTAAACTGACATTGCAGATACCGTCAATCTCCACGCATTCATGATAGAGTAGTTCGAGTTGTGATACTCTTTCATTGAATAAGTGTTAAAAGCTAACCATATTCCAGAACCTTGTGCCAAGGCAAATGCCATTGACACCCACAGATATTCTCCCTTACAAGCCGCAATAACCTGTTGTAAGGTTTTTGCGCCTGTAAGACCGGCAATAGTCATAAAAAACGATATTATAGAGCCTAACACAGCTAAACTCATACAGCTAGATGCTTTCTTTTTGATGTTTTCTTTTGCATCTAGCCTATTCTTTTCGTTTGTGTACACATCATTGACCTTATCGAACCTCATTCGCTCTTTAAGGGTTGATATTTTAACTTTAAGCGTCTCGCCCTCTTGAAACGCTTTCATTTGTTCGTCAGCCACTTTTCGTGCTACTTTTTTCAAATATGAACTCTGTCTTTCACTGACTAGGTTTTCGTACACTTCCTTGTTTTCTTCGTTCATGTTGGTGTTCCCCTTTCTTTTTTCAGTTTTCAGTTTTCAATGTTCTCATAAGATACATACATCTTATACACTAATTTTAACATTTTTTAATAGTAATTGCAATACATAATTTTAATTTTTTTTATTTTTTTTAGCCATTGTACCACACAATAATTGATAGTAGGATAGTAGTAGTAAGTGCTATGTAATACAGACCATTGCTAAACTTACCGTTAGATTTGCACAATCCGAAACTTACTCCAACCTTAAAAGGATACAAGAAATACACTTTTTTCTTGTTTAACATATCAATTATTACATGAGATACAAAACCAATCGCAAAAAATCTCACTGCATCCGGAACAATGAACCCAAATCCTATACACAATAAAGGCAATGTTAATAAAGAATGAGCCTGTGTCCTGTGTGGTTTTCCTTTAGCATATGATAGAGTTGATAGTAACAATAGAACACCTAGCAACACACGCATAGAATTTGTGCTTTCCGTTATCCTTTGCATAAACATAACGTCGTAAAACATATCAGCGATAGCAGTAATAGCACATAACCCAATAACTCCACCTATTGCCAAATTTACGGCTTTTGACGCATCACTTTTGGACGCATCCACATCACATATCACACCGCCAATACATCCAAAAGTTAAAGCTGTTAGTAATTCCTTTGTGTCTTTAGGCTGAAACATAGAGATAGCAGTAGCCATTCCGACTACTGCATGAGTTTTTCCTTCCATTATATCATCCTTTCGTATCTCTTATCTTAATGTCATAGATACCAACTAACACATTGTCGTTGTAAATTGTAACTGTGTTGCATTTTCCTGCAACTTCTTTATTTATCGCAACTTCCGTTTCTTTTAAAGATTTATCAATAACAACAGAAAAATGCTGTTTTCTTAACTTTTTCAATCTTTTTTTAGCTTGAATTTTGTTTAATTTTTCATTGTACTTTGTAAAATTGTACTTCTCAATGTGCCTAATCAGTTTGTTGTGGTATTCAGCATCACCAACACAATAAACACCGTTTAATTTCTTGGCGCACTCCTTGTAATCGGCATTGTTAGGGATAGTAGGGTAGTAGCCATTGTTTAAAACATTAAGCACTCTTATTGTAGCTTCTTCATAGCTTGCGTAATGTTCCTTCCCCGACTTTATGCCAAACAAGTTGTAACTAGGGCAGTGTACGCCCAAGCTACTTTCTTGCATTGCAATTCCAACCGTTAAAGCTGGATAAATTCGGTATGTATCAAAATTATCAATCGTCACCTTCGCCACAATATCAGCTACTTCCTGTTGGTGTTCCGTCAAATGTGTGTCAGCGTATGATTTATACACTCCGAATGTTCCTGTTACAATAATCAATGTAAATAATAATAATTTAATTGTTTTTTTCATTGTTTTTCCCCCATACTTCATCTAAATTAATAACTTGTTTTACGATATCTTTGCATTGTTCTTCACAAAAAGCCAATGTTTTTACGGTGCCATAATCATATATAGTCATTTCTTCCCTAATATTGGCATCGTCTCTGTCTCCTTTTAAATTTTCATTTTTGATAAAATCTGTTAGTTGTTTAATTTGCATTGCTTTTAACTGCTTTGCTTTGTTTGTTGTTTCCTGCTTCAATATTCTTTCGATTTCTTTTGATAGTTTTTCCATTTTGCATCACTCCTTTGTTTTCTCATTATATTCTTTGTTCCAAAATCTTTTATTTACTTCACACATTCCGTCATCATCACAATACTGACAATCTCTACAATCAGCGTCGGTAATACATGCGTTCATTGGTTCATACTCAACTCCAAACACCTCTCTGAATTTGTCAGCGTTTGTGACGATAGGATGTTCGTTCGCCCAGTTTTCGACAATCTCAATAGCTTCGTATACACGAAAACCTTTTTCCCCTGTATTGCAAAATTTTTCATTATAAGGACAATCTCTACAATTAACTCCTCTGCATGCTTTTTCTCCTTTGTGGTCACTTCGAATGCTATCAAACATTCGTATTACATTTTTCTCATATTCTTCTCTTGTCATTTCCCACTACTCCTTTACAATCAATTTTCCTAAGTCACGCTTTAAAAAGCAAGTTCTTAACTTCACGCCCTTATTCCTTACAGCGTCTCTTACAAGTAGTACATAAGTCGGATATATCTTTTCAACTT
>Ga0326511_10004625_pt1 | contig 10917 bp, 8 predicted proteins | sample 0_2496_0518_D_FD_203701 | JGI IMG/M metagenome (GOLD analysis project Ga0326511, IMG submission 203701) | Bovine rumen microbial communities from UC Davis, California, United States - 0_2496_0518 | ecosystem: Host-associated > Mammals > Digestive system > Stomach > Rumen | place: USA: California... | reverse complement strand
TGGTTACATCAACACTATGGCAGCTGCACTTGGTCTTGATTTCGAAAAAGCCAATGGTCTTCTTGGAGATAGTGTTTATGGTATTAAACCTAATAAGGAAGCTATAGATCTTGCTAAAGAAACGTTAAGTGGTAAGATCACTACTTCTGGTGGATCAATTGAAACCACAATAGAAACAGCCAATAGTATTCTTAATGGTTCTATCGGAACTATCAATACCAATTTTGAAACGTTCCAGACAGACTTCTCAACAAAGACCACAACGGCAAATACCAAACTTGGGGAAATTAAAACTGGTGTTGATGACATGATCAAAGATGCTAACCATAAAGCGGATCAGATTATGTTTACTATTAAAGATGAACTGTCGAAGTCTGAAGTACATGTTACTGATGGTTCGAAAAAAGCTGTTGGTGATGGTATTTATGATCGTGTTGCTAAAGTAGACGAGATCTATAAATATACAAAGGCGGTGGCTTACAACACAATGACCCAACCCGCTGTTCCAGAATCTAATCCCGATCTTTCTGATTTGACTGGTGCGGCTGATGATGTGAAACTGCCTACTAACGGTAATAATGGAAATAATGGTAACAATGGAAATCAGCAAAATCAGAGCCAAGGATCTAACGATAGTAAGGATGGATCATTAGTTGGTGATGGTACACCTGCAATTGGAGATGTTGTAACATATACAGGTAGATATTATTGGGATTCCAAAGGAAAAGATCCTGCATATGATTTTGATTCAGGAAAAGTTGGTGGTGCCAGAATTGTTGATATTGCCAAAGATTATCCTGGTTGGCATCCAACACATCCGTATTTAATTGAATTAACCGATCCAAAATATAAAGGATATATTGGTTGGGTAGCATTAAATCAATTGTCTGGCTACAAATCTGGTACGCCATCTGTAGATAAAGATAAATTTGCTCTTATGAATGAGGGTGGTAAAATGGAAACGATTGTCCGTCCAGACGGTACAATCCTTACACCGCTTTCCAAGAGAACAATGGTACTTAATGCTGAGTCTACAAGTAACATGTGGCGTATGCTTCAAGATCCTGAGAAGTTTATGGGAACCGTAATGAAGAATGCGGATATTGAAATGACCAATAACAATGGTGGTTCAGTTGAGAATAATATAGAAGTAAATATTCAGGTTGCTCACGTTGATGATTTTGATGACTTCATGCGTCAGCTTCAGCATAGTGAGAAATTTGAACAACTCTTCTCTTCTATGTTTGACAACAGATCGAAAGGCACAAGTAAGTTTAACAAGTTCAACGTAAGAATTTAACTGAGTGATCAGTATGATTCAGAGTTGGATTTCAAATTCGTGATTATAGGGTGTGTGTCTGCTTGGCATACACCCTATTAAATTGGAGGAAAGGGATATGGATTATGTAAAGCAAATGGAGATTTTAAGACAACGTAATATTGATCTGAACAACGAGAACGTACGTTTAATGGAAGAACTAAAATCTCTCAAAGAACAACTTGAAACACAGGATGCTTCTGAAGCAGAAAGTAAAAAAGTGTTTGAAGATACTAAACAAAAATTGATTGATGCTCTTGAACAGTATAAGAAAATCAATGAAGAGCTTGAAAACTATAAGATCGAATATCAAATTAAGCTTAAAGAGTTAAGCGATACTTTACTTGCAACCCGTGATGTTATTAGTCTCAGGGATGACGATAAGTACTCAAAAGATGTTCGAAAGTTAGAAACTGATAGATGATACTGATACTTAATGATTGGAGGGTTGGATAGATGAATGCCATAGACTTTATTTATGACGGTATCCAATTGAGTGACAAGGGATATATAATCTGTTACTTCGGAGACAACAACGAGCAAATATCCAACGGCTCAGAAATAACATTTACTGAAGTCCCAATTCAACACGGGGTAAGACAAGCTGTTGCTGGTACTCAATATGATACGGTTATTCAGACCACGTTTTCTATTTGCAAGAACTTTTGTAATGCTGCCACGGTTAATGATGAATTCTTAACAGTAGCAGAAGTAAGAGAACTTGCAAGATGGTTAAACAGAAAAGATTACTTGCCGTTTGTTTTACTTGCAGATGGTTGGGACGATATTACTTATTTTGGTTCATTTCAGATTGAACAAGTTCGAATTGGAACGCAGATCATAGGGCTACAATTAACACTTACAACGAGTAGTCCTTTTGGATGGCAATCACTGAAAACGAGAACCTTTTCGAATGTTCGTTCATTTTCTATTGTCGATGAATCAGATGAAATTGGCTACTTATATCCTAACGCTACTTTTAAATGCAGAAGTGGCGGTAGTTTACAAATATATAATACCTTAACTAATGAGACTACGGAAGTGAAGAATTGTACATCAGGTGAGACTATTAACTTTAATCACCCTATGATTAACTGTGATAGTACTACTCACCAATTAGCTGATGACTTCAATTATGTATTTCCAAGAATTACGAATACATTCAGCTTAACGACAAACACTTTCAACCTATCAATACCTTGTGACGTAACAATTACATATCGTCCTTTAGCGAAGATTGGAGTATAAAAAGATATGGCTGTTAGAATTAAATTTGACACATCCCATAATCCAGAACTGCCAACCTTTGTTCTTGCGACCAGAAGTGGAAAGAAACTTGGTAAGATTACGAATATCTCCAATGTTCATGTTGGTGATAATATGAACGCCCCAATGGATATTAGTTTTTCTGTCCATAGAGTTTTGGATATTGATCCTGTCAATTTTCCAGATATGAAAAACGGTTATCTTGCTGTAAGTAATTCAAGCGGGATCTATGGAAGGATTAAGTTGAATTCTGGAGATAATGTCTTTATTGGCGTTTATGATGAAGTCAATCATGGACGAAATGCTTCTGAGATATGGGATGATATTAAAAATTTTCGAAAGATATGGATTCCTGAATGGGATAAATGGTTTACGCTTACTTATAGTGTTGATGAATCAAATGAGACTGTAAAGAATGTAAGTCTTGTTCCTAATTCAGAATTTGAACTTTCTAATGTGAACGTTCATAATCTTGAGATCAACACTGAGTCGGATATTCTGAGAGAAGATTATACAATACCAACGGTATTCTATAATCCTGATCATCCAGAGGCTTCACTGCTTCATCGAATACTTTCATATACGAAAGGTTTTGTAATCAAGCATGTTGACGATTCACTGAAAGATATTCAGAGAACGTTCGCATTAGATGGAAACAATATATATGATACTCTGCAACAAGTTGGCGAAGAGATCCAGTGTCTTTTCGTTTATGATTCTGGAACATATGCTGATGATGGTTCTATAGAAAGAGCAATCTCAGCTTATGATCTTAGAACATATTGTAACAACTGTGGATATCGTGGGGATTATTATGATCACTGTCCTAAGTGTGAAAGCACAGATATAATTGGTGGTTATGGTGAAGATACTACGATATTTATTGATAATGAAGCTTTGGCTGAATCAATTAATCTTACTACGGATACTGATTCTGTGAAAAACTGTTTCAGACTTTTGTCCGGTGATGGATTGATGGATGCAGCTATTATAGCTACTAATCCAAATGGTACACAATATCTCTGGTATTTCACGGATGAAATGATGGAGGATATGTCTCCTGATCTTAAACTCAGACTTGGCGATTATAACAATGATTTTGAGTTTTACCAAAATGATTACACCATTCCAATGAGTAACGCAAATATAACTGCCTATAATGCAGTAGTTGCAAGATACACGGATAAGAAAGAAGATTTACATCCTATTGATGACATTGTGGGTTATGCTGAACTTATGAATGCTATGTATGATGTGATGGATTTTCAGATCTATCTTGAATCTGGATTATTACCAGTTATTAGCTTTGATACGAACGCACAGGAACAGGCTGACAAGATTACTCCTGCAAATATGCCATATGTGGCTGTTCAAAACTTGAATGCAAGAACCGCAGCTACTACAGTAAACAGTGCGGTTGAGGCTGCTGTAAAGATTCTGATTGATCAGAGATATACAGCTAAGATCTATTCTTCAAACTATGAAAGCTCCATGTATAGATGGACTGGTAGTTTTACTGTAACTGCGAATTTTGATAAAGAAGATACCGCAAGAACTGGCACAATGAGTATTTATATTACGGATACTTATGAGATATTTGCCAAACAGCGAATTGAAAAAGCTATTGCCGGAAGTGATAAGAATAGTTACTCAATGGCTGAAGCGTTTTCTCTCGATATCAATGAATTCAAACGTAGATTGAAGATGTATTCAAGAGCCGGATTGAGAAGTTTCCTTGAATCATGTAATGCAGCTATTGGTGTAATGGTTGAATTAGGAATCTCTAATCCTACTTCTGCTGTGTTGGTAGAAGGTGGATTGAATGCCTATTATGAAATCTATTTACCATATGTTTTGAAGTTACGTGCTATTGAAGACGAAGTAGCTACAAGAGATGAAGAAATTGCCGTTGTCCAAGATTTCTATGATATGCTCATGGAACAAAAACATATTATTAATGCGAAGCTTGATATTAACACGTTCCTTGGAGAGAAGCTGTCAATTGAATTGAACTCTTATAAAATGGAAGATGATTATTCAAACAGCAATTATATCTCTGAGGGATTGGATAATGCGCAACTCTTTAAGAGAGCTACTGAATTTGTAGAGATCGCAAATAATGAAATCCGTAAGGCAGCTACTGAGCATCATAGTATCTCAACCACAATGCATAACCTTCTTACAATTGAAGAATTTGAACCGCTTGTGGATCACTTTGCAGTTGGTAACTGGATTCGTATCAGAATTGATGGAAAGATTTATAGAGTCAAGCTACTCTCCTACACTATTGATTTTGATAACATAGGATCATTACAAGTTGAATTCTCAGATACTATTGGAAGCGGTGATGCGAGTCTGGCTGATGTATTTGCATCTGCTCAATCAATGGCAAAGTCATATGATTCTGTAAAGTATCAGGCCGTAAGTGGTGCAGCTGGAAGAGCCACACTGAATACCTGGGTGCAGAAAGGTTTAGATCTTACAACGGTTCGTGTAACCAATGCAGAGAATCAGACATTACAGCTTGATCAGAATGGTATGTCAATGTCTCAGTACGATGATGTGACACAGGCTTATACTAATTTTGGTTCAAGGTGGATTAACACTACTCTTGCATTTACAAAAGATAACTGGGAAACAACAGAAACTGCCATGGGTAAGTTTGAATACTGGGATCCCAGAACGAATCAATATGAAGAAGGTTATGGTGTTGTTGCGAAACAGCTGATTGGTAACCTTATTCTTGGTAATGAAGTTGGAATATATAATCAGGCTGGGTCTGTAACAATTGATGAGAATGGATTGACTATTACGGCGAATGGTGATGACGGACAGAACATGACCGAGTTTACCATTCAAAGAGAATATACTGATCCAAGTACTGGTCAGGCCGTTACAGATAAACAGCTATATATAGATGAAGATGGTATGTTGATCTATAAAGGTGAAGTCGTTCTTGAATCTGGTAAAACCATTGAAGAACAGATGGAAGATATTTCAACAGCAATCTCAGAGGCAAAGACATTGAATGTAATGCTTTCCAATGAATCTCAAGTTGTACCTACTGATAAGGATGGTAATAATGGTGTTTATACGGATTGTAATACCCAAGTATTTGTTCTGTACGGAAGTGCTGATGTAACAAGTTCAGCTACTATTACTCCGTCTCCATCAAGTGGCGTTACTGGTAACTGGAATTCTTCTACTAAAACATACTATGTAACGAACATGACTACTAACTCAGGTTCTGTAGATTTCACGGTAACGTTTGATAATCTGCAAGTAACTAAGAGTATGGCGATTAGCAAAGCGAAAGCCGGACAAAGTGGTGGTCAAGGTCAGCCAGCAAGAAGATACGATTTGATTGTTTCTCATGCAGCCATTTCTAAATCTACATCTGGAACTTATAATCCAACCTCTTTATCACTTACAGCAAAATATCAGGATGGTACAAGTAGTCCACAGAATTATACGGGTAGATTCAAAATAGAAACTACTGCGAATAATACGAACTGGACAACCACGTATACATCCAGTTCAGATCAAACATCTTACTCCTATAACATTCCTGCGAATATTATAGCTGTGAGATGTTCTTTATATTTATCAGGTGGTACTACTACTCTACTCGATCAACAGACTGTGCCAGTTGTGTTTGATGGAGCAAGTGGTGGAGACGCTTATACTGTGCTACTGACAAACGAATCTCATACATTTAGTGGTGATGCTACGAAAGCATTAGCAAGTTCTACTGTAAGCAAAATACTTGCTTATAAAGGATCTTCTCAAATCGCTGCCACAATTGGAACGATATCAGGTCAACCAACAGGAATGACTCCAACGATTCAAAATAACGGAACTGTTAATGCTCAGTTCACAGTAGCCGTAACTAACCAATTGACTACGAGACAGGGAACATTAACAATTCCTATCACTGTAGACGGGAAGAGTTTTACAAGAAACTTCTCATGGTCTTTGTCGTTGAATGGTTCTGATGGTGAGCCAACTACCTCGTATTCCATTGAGTCTGATACGGTCGTTGTAAAGAAAAGCTACAAGAATGCTCTTACTCCATCAAGTATTACATTCTCTGCTTTCTCACGAAGCGGAACTACTGTAACGAGAAACGCATATGCGGGTAGATTTATTATAGCTGAATCATTGAATGGCAGTACGTTTACAACAAAGTATACCTCAAGTGGAAATGAATCCACAAAAACATATGCTATCTCATCACCGGATGTCAAGATCATAAGATGCACATTATACGCAGCGGGTGGAACTACAACGCCACTCGATGTTCAATCTGTAGCTGTGATAGCTGATGTTGAGGGAATGAAGATTGGTACTCGTAATCTGATTCATATGTCAGATACGTTAATTTATAAAGATTATGGATTCTTTGGCAATCTTCTTGGTAATGGTAAGAATCTTGTTACAAATGAGATAAAGAACATTGTAGCGAAGTACGGTACATATCCAGAAGAAACATTTGAAAAAGAACCTGAAGAAGATGAGTTTTAAGGGAGGTGATAGCTATGTTTGATTTAGGTGATTTTGTAGTGGATAGAGTCCTCTACGGTTGGGCTGAAAGTCTTAGTGGAGATATTCTCTATACACTGAAACAAATGACAAATGTGAATCTATCAGTAGAAGCACAGAGCAAAGATCAGTTGGATGCTACTGATATGTTGGTTAAGAGATTCTATCAGAGCAAAACCGGAACACTGTCTGTAGAAAGCACAGTTCTTTCATTCAGTACGGTCGGAGCAATTTCTGGTTCTGGTGTTGAGAATTCTTCTACTAATATGTTTGAGATGCCTAAATTTGTAAGATGTCAAGCAGGAGATACTATCTCACTATCATCTCCTATCCTTGATACTGTAACTGTATTTTCTGTAGATACAAACGGAACTTGTATTAAAGAATACGAACGTGGAACTGAAGCAAGTGCAACAGAATATGCAATTACTACAGGAAATAAATTAATGCTACCAACTAAAGAATGTGATGATGTTTTCTTCTTAGTTAAGTATCAGCGTAATCCTAATAACGCTATTAAGATCGTGAATCGTGCGAATCGATTTCCAAAGAATGTGTGCTTGAATATTAAGGCAATTGGAATAAGTACATGTGACGTAAATAGTCCGAAACTGATTTATATTCAGATGCCTAATTTCCAACCTTCACCAGACCTGGATATCAGCTTTAATACGGAAGGAACAATCTCCTACTCTGGAAATATGATGCCAGATCTATGTTCTGAAGACAAAAGAATTTTCAGCGTGTTTGCTATTCCAGAATCTGAGGAAGCACCTGAATTTGAAGCAAATGATTTGAGGATTGATGTCTTAACCAGACCAGAAGCACCATTCCCCGCTGATAGAGTACAACCACTTATCACAGAAGATGGTAAACATTATAAAGCGCATAGTTATCTGAAGCAGTTCCTTACAGATAACTACAACTATAACTTTACATGATCAAAGCTAAGTTTGATTATCTAAACTTTGGTCACAAAAATTTCACAATTATATTTATGTTTAATTAGATAAAATATTATGAAAGGAGAAACTTATTATGGCAACACAAGATGTTCAAATTTCTGATTTAACACAAGTAACTACTCCTGCCACTGCTGATTTATTGCTAATTCGTCATGGAACGGTTGATTCTAAGATTACTTATAGCGATATTAAGAGTGCTATCAACACAAATACCCTTTATGCCAGCTCAGATGGGGTCGTAACGGATCAGGCAAACCAATATTATAATAGATCCGATGTTGATAGGATGGTAACTAGTCTTCAAAATCAAATTGATACTTTAAATAGCAAAAATGCCGTGACCATCACTGGTAAAAATGGAGCAACCATCAGCGTTAATAATAGCATTGTTGTCGGAAATACGTTTTTGTTGATCGTAAAAGGAAAAACTACTCAAGCAGTAGCCAATGCAGGTTTGGTCGGTTGGAGTAACTATCCAATAGGTTGTGAGGGTTCCACCGTTGCGGTTCCAATTGGAAGCGAATGGGATGTAACAGGTGTTGCTTATGGGTATCTAGGTCAGTACGAACTTGTCGCTAGAATCCCTGCTGACACATGGTTCCATATATGTTTAGCTTTTCCATTACGATAAATAGCAATTCGATCAAACACTATGCACACGGTATACTTGCGGCGGGAGAAACCAAGACTTTATCAGTACCACTTGCATATATAATAATAACTCGTGAATCTATGACATCACTATTATCAATTGCGCTTGGCACAGGATATGGCGCAACCGCCGCGAGACATGCCATATTCAAATTAACGCCACCTAGCGGCAGTAGTGCGGCATCCCAGATAAGTTATACACCAAATGCAGAAGGGTATTCCCTTAACGTCACTAATTCCTCCAGTCAGCAAACTGATTACTACATCATCGGTCTTGTCACTGCGTAAAGGATGCTATAATCCACAAGAAGATGGGAAATAGCAAGATAACCCTTACGTTGCCGCCGTCTGGTACTACTACTGCCTCTGCAAATAATCCAGTGAGCGTATTGCAGGAAGTATGGGAATCTATTCCTAATGATGGATACGGTAGAATCATTAATGTTAATGCAACTGGTGGATCATTCTTAATGCTTGCACGGCGTTATGGCAGTAATTATGGAATGGCTTTTTATTCCATCTATTCAGGGGCATGCGGATGTATCACAGTTAACAATGGGACATTCACAAACCATTCAATTTCATAAATTAATTAAATAGCAAGACTATCGCTACAGTAACTCCCGCAAACGGATGGACTGTCGGTGACGTAAATATATGCCAAAAAATTGGAAAGGTCGTAGAAGTTGACTATTGGGTCAGCGCATCTACAATCACTGCCAATATGTGGACAACCATTGGGACACTTCCAACGGGGTTTTCTCCATATGCCACATTTGATTTTACCGGGGTAGACAATACTGGAAAACGAGATTCTATACAAACGAAGATCCAAGCCAATGGAGAAGTGCGGGTGTATGCATTAAATACACAAAGCAATAATTTTCGCATTCATGTTATATATTTAAGTCCATAAATAGCAATCGATATGGCAAGATACTATCTGAAAGGCCAACAACTACTGGAACCATAACAATTCCAAATTACAATAATTATAATTGGCTTGTCATTGTATTGGGTGGTGATAATAACAATTCAGTTGTAACCACAATTCCCAAGGGCTTGTTTCGAGATATTAGTATTCCGCTTACAATTAGCAGTAAAAATACTGACAAATATAACAATGGCATAGGATATACTGTTGCGGCGCAAGGCACGTATAAAGATGGTGCTATCGTGTTAAATTATGTTTCTGTAACTGGTTGGACTTCGTTGATTCTTGAAGTGTACGGTCTATACTAAAATCTTAATTTCCAGTAACATCTAATTTCATAAACATCACATTTTATCATCTTAAACATTATATCAATAAATTTACGCACAAAAATAAAACCACATATATTTATATGCAGCCAAACATTTATTATATCAAATTATAAATGCTATCAAATTCTTTTACGCTTCGTAATACAACTAATATTATTTTTATGCAGCAACTTTTCTATAAGAAGATATAATATTATCCTGTTTAAGGTCTGTGTAGAGTAGGGTAGTATCCATTTTAGTATGTCCCATTAACACTTTCACTTCTTCTAATCTCATTCCACGGTTAATTAAATCACTAGCATATGTTCGTCTAAATCTGTGTGGATGAACGTTTGCCACATTAGCTCTTTGTGCAATCTTCTTCAAAGTACTTCTAACACATTCTGGAGAGATTGCTTCATCTGACTTCTTTAAGCTTTTAAACAGTGGTTTTTCTTTTAGCTCTTCAAATGTGATATTTTCTTTTGCCATTCTCCATACTAAGTATTCATTTATATAATACCCAGCTGAATCTGAATAGCATACCAACCTTTCTTTTCTGCCTTTTCCAACGACATAAAATTCCTTCTTAGACCAATCCAAATCTTTAATTTTCAACGAACACAATTCAGACACTCTGACTCCAGTAGAATATAAAAACTCTATTAAAGCTCTATCTCTAATTGTTTCACAAGCGTTTCTTAAAGATTCCATGTCTAAGGCTGAGAACGGCTTCTTAATTACATTCTCAACCTTAAACACTTCAATCTTGGATACAGGATTCACTTGAATCCATCCTTCGTTGCGAAGAAATTTAAAGAACACATTCAAGTATCTTCTCTTGTTTCTTAGGGTATTCATACAAATACCTCTGCTTTGGCATCTCGCAAAATACCATCTCAAATCCCCAGACGTAATCTCATTAAACGG
>Ga0326511_10004623_pt1 | contig 10918 bp, 17 predicted proteins | sample 0_2496_0518_D_FD_203701 | JGI IMG/M metagenome (GOLD analysis project Ga0326511, IMG submission 203701) | Bovine rumen microbial communities from UC Davis, California, United States - 0_2496_0518 | ecosystem: Host-associated > Mammals > Digestive system > Stomach > Rumen | place: USA... | reverse complement strand
CAGTGATACAGGAAGAGAATACAGAGTAAAAGTTCAGGTTGCTTGGCGAGAACTTGATGGTGGTTTATACGTAGCAACTGGTACTTCTACAGTTTATTATACAAAGGATAATGGTGGTAACTGGGTGACCTTAACTAACCGTTCCTCTGTTGACGGTTCACATTCAGCAGAAATAAACTGGTCTAGTACACCTAGCTTACAAAGAAATATAGATGGTACTTGGACAGATTTAACTCAACTTCCTTATACAAATAAAACTGTAGATACACATGCACCTATAAAGTCAGGAAGGATTGGTCCATTCTCTAGTGGTGCAAAAACATACTATGGAAATGATAGCAACTTTGGTGGCTCAGGTGGTGGTTCAGCTCACTTGTGTATTTATGGTACTTGATGAGGTGTTGAAAAAATGATAGAAGTTTTTAGATTTATGGACAGTTCTACTACATCTCATCCTGTATATGGTATAGAACACTCTGGAGATGCTATTGACACTGCAGCTATTATTTACTTAGGAACTTCCGGAAGCATTCCTTCAACTCCTTCAGACTTGATGGTTGTTAAAGATGGTAAAGTATATCATATAGGAGGTTGGCCAGAAGAGAAAGAAAACAACTTTCACTGGATATATAACAATACAAAGTATGATGTTAGAGCTACTTTTAGAACTACAAGTGGTAACAGACAATATGCTAATAATGAAATGTACGTAAGTGTTGTTAATGGAAGCCAACAGCATATGAAGATAATGACAGGTTATATTTCTTTACCAAATATACAAGTTGCTTTGAACACTTTGTATACAAACTTTAGTAGACAGTATAGACTTAGATTCTCCGGTAGATACGACATGAACGGTACAGGTTGGATTTCTACAAGCAGTTACATTACAAAAGATGCATCTGCTTATACATTAGGTTCTAATACAAATGCTACAGACTATATGTCTTTTGACATAGAGATTGGAAATACATTAACTCTTCAGGTATTAAAGGATGGAGTTTGGACAACTTTAGGAACATTAAAGTTTACTAACGGTACTACTCTAGGTACCCACGGTAATACTTCAAGTACGGGAAATAAGATATATGGCTCAAGTGGTTATTTTGCTGATAGAGCAAAAAATCTCAACTTGACTGTATATTAGTAAAAAAGATTATAAAAGAGGAAATATAAAAATGGAAAACAGTGGAACAGTTGTAAATAGTTTAGGATTAGCAACTTTATGGCAAAATCCTATAGCTATTATCGTAGTCGCAGTTTTGATATTCACATTAGTATTTATGATTATTAAAGCTGCTAAAAAGGGATTATTCTCTTTCAGTAAAGGTGGTATATCTATCGGTATAGCAGATAGAGAACGTGAGATTATAAAAACTCAGTTAGATAAAGCAGAGAGTGCTATTGCAAGCTTTTATAACAAAATGGGTTATAAAAGAGATGACTATCGTAAGTTGTATATAATGTCTGAAGTTGAAGACCTCATCTATAAGGCTGTAGCAATAAATCACATTAATACTAGCCCAACCTATGTCTCTCTAAAACAGGAAGCAGTCTGGTCTGTAATCTGTCAACATGCAGAAACAAACCTAGGTGAGGAACTGCATACGAAAGTAAATGATGCCCTTGAAAAGCTTATTCAAGAACTTGTAGAAATACGACTTTACATTCAAAATGGTAAAAAATGACTTATAAGGCTGGTCTATAAAAAGACCAGCTTTTTCTTTTTAAAAACTATTAAATAATATAAGAGCGGTACTAAATATAAAAGGAGAAAAAAGAATAATGATAAAATGTCAAGGCGGATTTTCGTCTGGTGATTTTAAGTGTATTAAAGATTTTGAAGGTGAGGTGCCAGGTAAGAAAGTCAATAAGAGTTGCAGCTTTTCTATTTTAATGGGTGGTAAAGATGAGTTTTGTAATATGGGATGTTCATATTGTTGTTGCCGCCCAGTACCCGCAGGTTGTCATGACCTTTATAATGAGTTTGAAAAAGACTTTCCTGCAATGATAAAGAAAATAAAATCTAGCCCTTTATATGTAGAAGGTGGTAAAATACATTTTGACATATGGAAGGGTGAACCCTTATTCAACCTTGAAGCCTTAAAAGAAACTGTAACTGCTTTAAGAACAGAATGGCCACATTGTTCTTTAGGTATATCTTCAAATGGTTTACTACTTGGAGCTCCACATATCATTGACTACTTGATAGAAAATCGTATTGGTGTTCAACTTTCTCACGATGGTTGGGGTCAGTGGATTAGAAGTAAAGTAGACCCTCTTGATAATGAGAACATCTTAAAAGGTCTTAAACGTCTTTCTGATGCCAAACTCTTTTCTGCTGTAAACTGTACTTTAAGTTATTACAACAGCTCTTGGTACAAAAACATTGACTACTGGTTGACACATTTAATAAACAAAGGTATTCGTCCAACATACATAAAGCTTAACCACATTTACAACAGTGACTACAACATTGAAGCTATAAATGAAGAAGGAAGATGGCAAGATGGCGTTGATGAATCTCTAAAAGGTACTCCTATTGGTAATATGGCTTTAAGAGGCAGAGTTCTTGATGACTACTTACAAGAGTTCTTTACCTTAGCAATGTTCTTCAGACGTACACCTGAGGGAAGAGCAGGGGACATGGAACTGTTCAGAAGTTACATAATGGAACAGTCTAAACGTTACGGAGAAGTACTTCACGATAATGAAAAAGAGTTATCTTCTTCAGGAGCTTGTCGTTCTTACCAGTCTTGGAAACATAATGTTGAAGGTAACTTCAAACAGGACTGGACTTTCGTTGTTACAACTACAGGTGAATATGCAGAATGTAACTTGTGTAACGAAGTTGCTAACCCAGGTGGTCCAATGACCGAAGAATGTAGTAACTGCAAATATAAGTGGATGAAAGAATGTAGAGGTTGTGGCTCAATGAAGAAGCCAGAGCATTGCGCTTATCAGTATCGTTGGATGCAAGTTTTAGAGAAACTCTACCTTATTGACAAAGGTCCATATTTTGGCAGACAAGGTGTTGTCAAGGAGATTAAATAGTGGAAGTTATTAACCGTTTGGCTAAAAGAGATATTGGAGCTTCATTACTTAGGTTGAATCGTGATATAAAAAGAATCGATAACTACGTTTCCAAGATATCTTTGAGCAATGAGGACTTAGATGAAAAAGTTCGTTACATGAAAAATATTCAGAAACAGTTAACTGTGTACAAATATATAGTCGTCAACTTACTCAATCTCGCCCAGAAGTGGTGTGTTGATAATGGTTCACCTGTTTACTTTTTTGTAATGAATAATGCTCGTGATACCTGCTCTCATTGTAATGCAGGTCAAGGTAGTGAAACAGGTTGCAGTGAAGGTTATTATAATGAAGCTTTTGATACAATGAACCACGTTGACTATGGCTTCTGTGATGGTTGTCAGAGCATATACTCTACTGGTGACGCCCCTGAGGAAAAGGACTTGGAAATACTTGAAACCTCAGATAAAGCTGTTTGTAACACTCGTAATACACCGACATATTGTAATGCTTGTTTTTCTGGGTGTGAAAGTTGTAACTCTGATTATGTTATAGGAGAAGAATAATGATACTGAATAATGATACACATAAAGACGGATTTAATACGGCGATTATTTCCTCTAATAAAAAAATAAATGACAGAGCTATTAACGAAGATAAAGTAAAAATACTCGAACAGCTAATAAAAACTAATAGCTCAGAAATCGCTAATATTCAAAGGTTACTCGACTACTTTGAAAAAGTTCGGGAACTTACAAACAACTTCGGAGGAAACTAAAGATGACACTTGTTACACGAGACGAACACATCAAATATCTCAATGCATCTTTCATTTCAAAACTGAAGGATTATAATATTGTGATTCCTTCTTTAACTATTCCTTCTGTACCATCTCAAGAAGCTTTTAAAGATGCTGTTGGTGATACGGGTTTAGGAGATGGTCAGTGGATTGATGATGCCTTAGCTTGCATGGATATCGCTTATCGTTCTTGTAAAGGTTGTGATACTAAACAAACAGATTATGGTCAATGTAATGCAGGATGTTTCGGAGCTAATACTTGTGGTGCTTGCGTTGGCTCTTGTAACGGTGGAGATGCTGTTTGCATATCTTGTAATGCTCAATCGGATGATGAAGAAATAATAGTCTGTGAAAGTTGTAATACTGGTTGCGAATCTTGTGATGCGGATTGTTATGGTTGTAATGCGGGTTGTCAAGGAGCTCAAACATGTACTCAGTGTAATAATGGTCAGGAAGTACCTTGTGAATACACACCAGGTTGTACAGATTGTCAAGGAGATGTTCAAACTTGTACGAACTGTCAAGGGGACGTTGAAAGTTGTAGTAACTGTTATGGTGGAACATATGGAGAGTGTGGTAGTGGACAGGTAACTACTTGTGAACTAAGCCATTCTATGTGTAATGAAAATGACTCCATTACTTGTACTTCTTATAACACTTGTACCAATAAAGATACTAGTTGTACTAGAAACGTTGGTTGTTTGATAGGTCAGGACACCAGTTGTAGTAGTGGATATGATAAAACCACACATACTTGTGAGTCCGGGTACAGTAGTGGTGAAATAGATTGTAGTAGTGGATATACTGGAAATACGTGTGCCACAGGCTACAATAACTCTCACACAGATACAGAGTGTGCCAGTGGCTATGGTCAAAGTCAGGGAGAAACTTCATGTTATTCTTCATATAATGATGGCACCACAACTTGTCCGAGTGGATATTCAAACATTGGGGGTGAGGAGCACTGTCAACATGGGTTCTCAGATGGAACCAATACTTGTACAGGCTATTATGTAAATGATGAAAGTGGTGCAGGTTGTGTTGGTGGATATAATGATTCTTGTGAAAGTTGTTACGGCACTTCATACGGTTGTGAGGGTTGTGTTGCAGCAGACTGTAGCCGTTGTAATACGACCCAGGAAACTTGTACTGCTTGTGTAAATGGTGAAACTACTTGTACTGCTGATGTAAATGGTAGAGAGCCTTCTTGTAGCTCTTGTAATACTGAACAAGGTTGTTCAGACTGTCAAGGTTGTGACTCCGGATGTAATGCAGATGTTTCTTGTAATGGATATTCTGTAGGTGACAATGGACAAAACGTTTGCGTTGGACAATATACTGATACAAGTTGTGGTCAAACATGTTTAGGTGGTTTCGATTCATCAAATATGTGTTTAAGTGGTCAAGGTGGTTGTACTTCTTGTGATAGTGGATGCCAGGGTTGTGATTCGTGCCAAGGCGGAGACGGTACAGGTTGTACTTCTTGTGATGGTGGTGGATGTCAGACTTGTGACGGTTGTTATGGCTACACGCCTACTTGCACACCTTGTATAGCCTCGTTCGCTTGTGACCCTTGTTACGGTAACGTCGGGGGTTGTCCATTCGGTACAGAAGCAGGTAGTTAACAAAAAAGCCCCTTTTTACAGGGGCTTCATTTTTTTAAATCAATATTTGTCAATAAGGATTGTAGCAATCACTACTATTGCTAAAGTAACAAGTAAGGCAACGCCTACGGCTACAGGTGTCATAACAGATACCTCCTTTTTAACTTTTTGTATTACTTTTGATTATGTGCTTTACTAAGGGGTTAAGCAGTGTTGCAAAGAAAATACCAAACCCAAAGGTCTTTAATGCGTAAGGTGTAAATGGTAAAAACAGAAGTAATAAGCTTACTGCAATAAATCCGATTTCCACGATGTTTTTCTTCAAGAACTCTACAACTTTATTCATCTTTTTCTCCTATACATTTACTCATTTTAGTTGAACTTGCTGATTAAGTTTCCACAAAGCGCTGGTCCGTTTTCAGAATAACTGAGTGTTAAGTAACTGTCTGTCAAGCCACCGTCCCAAGCCTTTTCAAAGTTACGCCAGATGCCACCTTTAATACTACCTGTTTCAGCATTGAAGTCAAAGCCAACGTTGATATGCTGTTCACTGTCCAAGACAATCATTCCAACTTCACCGTTTTTAATGCAGTTGTGTCTTTCCCAGTACATATTGTTGCCTTGCTTGTCTGTTAAAACAATAACAATGTCGTTACCAGTGTCATTCTTTATTGCTAGGGCTACAGGCTCTGCAAAAGCAGATACACCAATACCTACAACCAATGTTACCAAAATAGCCAGTTTCTTAAAAATGTTTCTCATTTTATTTCTCCTTAGGGCTTTTTCTTGCCCTCTTACATATATTATATTAACTTAGTTAGTCAAAAGTGTAGGGAAATATTCGATATTTTTTATTATTTTTCCCTTACACTTTACATATTATAACCTTTGACTAACCTACCCTGTTTTTACCTTAAAACTTTTGAGTTTTTCCTTATAAAGTTTTCAACTTCATCTGTTGCCCACTTCAAACTGTCTGCGTCGTCTGTGCTTATGAGCGAAAGCTTCCCATTAGGATTGTATCCAAATACAGCCTTTACACTACTCCATTCAGTGGAATATTCCAAAGTTATTAAGTATAGTCCGTTTATTTTTGTTACTTTCATTATTTTATCTCCTTTTTTAAGTCCTTCAAGTCCTTTAAGACTCTACGGCATTCGTTTGTTTCTTTCTTGAGTCCTTTTACCTCATCCTCAAGACCCTTAATAGACTTTTTTGTCTTTGCAATCTTTTCGTCTAAAGCTTCTAATGTTTTTAACAAAGTACACGTCACTTTACATTTTCTCCTTTCTATTACTTAGTAGCTCTTGGTCGAAAAGCTTCGGTTTTTCATAATAATCAAATGTGTCGTAAGTATCGCAAATCTTTTTGGCTCTGGCTTCAGTTGCAACGAACATTATCATGTTCCCGGTGTATGTATCAAAGATTACATATCTATTTTCCGATTTTTTCATCTTTTATTCTCCAATAGTATTCACGGCCATATTTCCTCGACTTGTCTCTATTCTGCGCTCTCCACTTCTTAGTGAGCTCTGCCTGCTTTTCCAAGTATTCTTGATATTTATCTTCTCCATATCTTTTTATAAACTCTTCTTTCTTCATAGTTTTTTATTCCACTCCTTTGAATAGGATATCAATATCCGAACAACTTTCAAGACCTAATAATCTCAAAGCATCGTCCTTCCATATTCCGGACCAGTGCTCATAAAGTTTATGGCGTTCCTTACAGTATTGAAATATTTCTGGCAGTCTTAAACTTTTATATTCGTCTTCAAGATATATTGCAAGGTCTGTCAGTTCTTCCAGAGCATCCTTTTGGGCACCCTCATTCGGCTTAAAGGAATCCCAGTCTGAGTTTGTTAAGTCAACGTGCTCTCTCAGTGCCAAAAGAGCAATAATGTCGTTTCTGTCGTGCACAATGTTTTCTACTATTTTTCTTACGTCTTTCATCATTTATATTCTCCTTTCTTTTATTCTTTTATATTAACTTATATACTTAGTTAGTGGTAAAGTGTGAAGTGCAGATTTTTTTCTGCACTTTCCTATTTATTTAAGATGACAATATTGTGCCACCAACAATGTCTTCAAAATCTCTAAAGTTATCGGCACGCCACAGTCCTTCATGTAAAAGACCAAGGCTTGTTTCTACCCAACCACCCATAGTGTCCATTGCCTTTTTATCTAATGTGCAAACCTCTATGCCAGTAACTATTCTTGAACCAGTGTAGTGTGGTTGAAGCTTTGTACCAATAATAGATTCCAACTGCTCTACCATCTCATCAGTCCATTCATTAGCCCACTTGTATTGTGCAAGTGAATAATATTTACCATTATCACCAAAAAGACGAATAAACTTGATGGAATCTTCTGCTTTTTTACCACCGTCGTCATACTTTGTGCCAATAACTTCTACAATGTCTTTTACTTCCTTCATTTTACCCTTAGGTATACGAATGAAGAAATCATCATGGCAGTCACTTTCGATTTCACCGTTGAAACGTAACAGTGCATTGTGGTATTTCAAACTGTGGTTTTGTCTAAATACGGTAATGAGTACCCGCAAGGAACCATTATACCAGTGTTTGTCATTGAGATTTTTTGTAATCTCGCAACACCAGGATGAGCGTTTGTCTACACTATGGAATACTAATCTGTCGCCACGAACCTCAGTGTCTTTATTCCAGTAGTAATAAAACCGCTGTGTAATCTTTGTCGGTGTGAATACTATTGTTGTGATTGTGTTGTTTGTTACTAAAATCTGCATTTTCATTTTCTCCTTTTCATTTATTAGAATCTTACGTAAAGCTTACCGAAATACGCATAATAGTATCTACCTCTACGCATTGTCTTTGTAGCACCGTATTCTTCTGCTGTGTCCTTAAAGAATGAATATCCATAGATACCGATATCAGAGCCCACGTTTTTAAGGAAGTTGCAGAACCTTTCAGCACGGTCTTTTGATTCTTCTGAGCTTATTTCTACCTTCTGAACTGCCTTTTTTCCCTTGCCCTTAACGAAGTCGCCGATTGTTGATACAACGTCATATTTGTTGTTGATGTATTCCACATTAGCATCTGCCAGTCTGCGGAAAACCAAGAACTTCAAGTTCAATAATGGCATTGAATCTACAAGTTTCTGTGCCTTTGCCTTACCAATACCTGTAAAAACAAGGTGGCGGCAGTCTGTGTCAAGAACCTGTCCGATAATGTCCTGTCTTTCTGGGTTTGTTCCGTTCACTACGATAACTTTCATCATTTTTATTTCTCCTTTATCTTTTATCGTTCTTACATGTATTATATTAACTTGTTTTTTAGTTAGTAAGAAAAAAAGTGAAAAATATTTTAAAAAAAAATATAAAAAAAGCCGTATTTTTTTTACGAATACGGCTGATGATAAGGAGGATTAAAATGATTTAGATTATCTATTTATTATATTAATAAAGATTTTTATGTTCATTTTTTATTCTCATATTATTCATTTAGTAGTAACAGTTCTATATTATTCAAAACCGTTATTTTCCACGATTACATCGCCATCCCACTTCAGACCCATTACGTCCAATACTGCTTCATCGTATTTCCCTTCTTTCCACAACGGATGGTCACTGATTGCTTCCCAGTCTATCTGAGGGATGGCTATGGAACACGTAGAAGAAACCGTTATTTTATTTGTACCCCAAATAAGTTTATCTGCTAATGTACCCATATGGTTTTTCTTATAAAGCCATATTGTATAGTTGTCCTTTGCTTTTTTAGAAGGCATATGAACACAACTCGCGCCGGAACTCACTTTCGAATAGTCCTTTAGAATGTTCCATTTATAACCAAACCCAGTTCCACCAAACATATAGCCAACTGTTTCATCAGGTAATCTATTAGTGTCCAATACGTCTAAGTCTTTATCAAAGTCTTCTGCCTTTGCGTTACGCTTTTCGGAGATGTGATAGCGCAAAGGCAACTTACTGTTCGCTTCATAAAACTTCTTGAACTTCGGGTCATAGCTTTCCATAGCCATTTCTTCGTATGTCTTGAATCTGTTAACCTTATGATTTTGCAATGTGCAAATACAAAGGTTATTAGTTATGTCTGCACCTTCAAATACTTTTGGGTCTGCCAGTCCCATTTCATCTACATAGCGATAAAGTTCATTTTTTTCTGCTTTGTAACAAGATAGTGGCATTAGACAAACAGTTTTATTTGCATGTTTCTTAGCTTCGTTTGTAATCTTTCCACCCAGACTATATGGAGGATTCATAAGTATAAAGTCATATGTCATATTCAGTTAGTATTATATTATTCAAAACCCCTATTTCCCAAGATTACATCGCCATCCCACTTCAAACCCATTACATCCAATACGGCTTCATAGTGCATTTTATTTCTTCCCATTCACTGTCCGTAATGTCAAAGTATTTTCTGAAATCGTCGTCTGTCCAATCTGATTCATAGCCTTTCTTTCCTGTACGTGGATTGATACAGTCGCCCATAAAAGGAACATACTTCAAAGGAAAGTGTTGGTCTGTCTTCATCTTCAAAACCAGATATCTATGGAAAGTCGTCTTTGTACTGTTCTCAAAGTTCACGGCTTCTGCTTCTGATTTGAATGATATAGAACAAGGTATGTTGTCGGTTTCGCTATATGCCTTTGGACCACCCGCACCCGCAGATTTTACGGCTGACCAATGCTTACCGTCTTTTGCATGACCGTTGTAAAATACGTATGAAAGCTTTGGATGCAGTGTTTCATACTTTCTACTCATGGCGGTAGGACTGTTCTTGAAGTTTGTTGGTACAGGTAAAAGTTCTTGCAACCTTACACGCCATCCATCTGAAACATTATATTCAAGCTTGTCGTTCAGTACTTCTGTTTCTTTGTCAACAACTTTATCAACGATTTCATTATGGTTGAACTTCTTATAGAAGTCGTATGTACCTTTATCTATTACATAGATACCTAAGTCCATTATCATTGCGGCGTTGAACACCTCTGCGGCAGATTCACCAGATACAACGACCAAATCCTTTATATGCTTTGCCACGCTTTCTTCAAACTTATAATAATCGCTGGTCTTCTTATACTTTGCCAAAGGGTCTTGAAGCCAACGGATTGGAGAAAGATTGACCAGAATGCCATCATCAGTAAGCAGATTTATAGATTGTTCCACTATCTTTAGATGAAGATTCTTGTCATAGGGCGGGTTCATAAGTATAAAATCATAGGTCATAGTTTTCTTTCCTTTTATTTATAATGTGGAACCAACCCACAAACAAACCCCCACCTCACACACCTGTAATGACTGTCCGTAGGGTTTACCCAGCTTATTATGTCTATCGCACATTCACACGCTTCTTCAAACGTTTCGAATGAAACATAGATATAGCCGTTCCGTAGCTTCACGTCAGTCGGTTTTGTGTCCGTTACATTAGCCGTATGTCTGTCCATTGCCCCACCAAGGTATGGTCCGGACTTGTTTACCTGAACA
>Ga0326511_10004620_pt1 | contig 10920 bp, 9 predicted proteins | sample 0_2496_0518_D_FD_203701 | JGI IMG/M metagenome (GOLD analysis project Ga0326511, IMG submission 203701) | Bovine rumen microbial communities from UC Davis, California, United States - 0_2496_0518 | ecosystem: Host-associated > Mammals > Digestive system > Stomach > Rumen | place: USA: California... | reverse complement strand
AATTGAGATGTGAACTTCCCAATATTTTTTACAGTAATTGCCAGTTCATCATCATTAATCTGGGAAATTGACATTGGTTTTTCATTTTTAAAATTCCAAACCATAACAAATTCACCCGGATTTGGACAGCCCAACAAATCCATATCCCAATCAAATTTAAAAGTTTTTATAGTTGGAGTTTCCTGAATAATATCTGTAATTTCAACAATTTTCGGTTGTCTAATCATGAGCAATCCCCACCATTTCATCAATTGAAGAAAAACCTTTTTTGGACATGAAATTTTCCAGACCTTTGTTAATATTGCCAAATACTTCTACACCTTCATCCATTATAGCTGTACCTATTTGTACAGCTCTAGCACCAGCATAAATAAATTCAACTACATCTTCAAATGAGTAAATTCCACCTACACCAATCAGCGGAATATCAACAGCTTCATAAACAGAATAAACATTTCTAACAGCAATAGGCTTTATTGCACGTCCACTCATTCCACCAAATTTATTAGATAATACCGGTTTTGCAACATCAATATTGATTTTCATACCTGGACCCAATGTATTTATCAAAGATAAACAATCAGCACCAGCATCTTCACAAGTTTTAGCAATTTCAGTAATATCAGTAACATTTGGAGTTAATTTTGCAATAATTGGAACATCGGCAGCATCTTTTGAAGCAGAAACAATAGTATGACTTAAATCACAACTTTGACCTATTGACGCACCGTAACCATCCATCGCATGAGGACAGGAAATGTTTAATTCAATCATATCAACAAATTCCTGAACTTCTTCAACCAAACTAGAAAATTCATCAGGTGTCGCACCATAAATAGATGCAATAACAACACTGTTTTTTCTCTCAATTTTTTTAAGTTCCTCTTTGAAATTTTCAACACCAGGATTTGAAAGTCCGATAGCATTAATAATTCCACCATAAACCCCAACAGTTGTTGGATTGACATAACCTGGATGAGGATTTAAAGAAAAAGATTTAGAAACGACTCCTCCTGCACCAGATTTTAAAATCCAATTCATTGATGAAGCATTACTGCCCAATATTCCGGCAGCCAACATCAAGGGATTTTGAAATTCCACTCCGCAAATATTTGTCTTTAACATAATATCAACTTTGTAATTAATTATTTAATTAGTTTTTGTTAATTTTTCAATAATATCTTGATATTTTTCATTTTGTAATTTTAAACTAATTACATTAGTTTTATTAGATTTAACTATTTCTTCATTAGATTTTGTAAGATTTACAATAATTTCATCTTGTTTTTCAATTATTAAATCTTTTTGTTGAAGCAAATCCTCATAATTTTTAGATATTTTCCTAAGTTGAATTTCCAAGTTTTCAGAGTTAGATTTAATTTGTGTTTTATAATCGTCAATTAAAGACCTTAAATATCTAACCTGATCCTGTTTATCCTCAATTATGTTATTTTTTTCTGTGATTTTTTCCTGTAACTCGTCAAGTTCATTAATACGTGCCTTATCATAATCTATTTTTGTATCCAACTTGTCTTCTAAATTCTTCTTTTCATATTTTAATTTAGTTGAAAATAATTTTAATTTATTAATCTCTTCATTTTTTTGTTCTAATTCCATTGAAAGTTCATCGATTTCAGCATTTTTTAATTCAATTTCATTTTTCAAATCTCTAAAACTTTGTTTTGCCATAATTACAAATCCAACTAAAAATAATTATAGATTACTTTAAATTTTAAATAAATTAAATCTTTTTGTTAATATGAAAATTTTTATTAAAAATAAAATGAATAAATAATTTTATGGAATGCTATATAAGTTACTGTGTTAAAGGTTTTTTTGCTTTTAACAGCGAAAATGAATTAATTACAAAAAAATTATTTCCAGAAACGGAAATTGTAAATAGATTAATTGAATTAGATGATAAAAAAATCGTTAAAGAAGAAACTGAAATAATTAACGAAGTTTTAGAAAGCTATGATGAGATTTATATTGAATCAAATAAACGCTTATCTGATTACAATATAGATAAACTCAAAATTAAAACACCCAACCAAGGTGGAAACTATTTGAGAAGCAATTATGAAAAGTTCGACATAAGCTCAGATAATTCGAAAATTTATCAGCAATTAGCTATTTATAAAATTAAAAAAGAGTCTGCAACTGAAGATAAACATTTAATACAAGCAATTAACTCAATTGATGAGATTGATGATGCAATTTCAAAGTTAATTGAAAGAATTAGAGAATGGTATGCATTATATTTTCCAGAGATGGATACAGTTAGAAATAATGAAACCTACATCAAATTAATTTCACAAAACAAATCCAAAGAAGAAATTATTAATTCAAAACCTGAAGCATTTCCAGATGATATTATTGATTTAGAAGATGATATCAATCCAATAGATTTAGAAATAATGAACAATTATGCAAATTCCATTTTTGAACTTCAAAAATCAAGGCAAAACATAGAAGAATATATTGATTTGAAAATGGAATCAATAGCACCTAATTTGAAGTTATTAGTTGGGTCAACCCTTGGAGCAAAACTAATATCACATGCAGGAGGAATAAAAAGACTTGCAATGTATCCTTCAAGTACTGTTCAAATTATGGGTGCTGAAAAAGCTTTATTTAGACATTTGAAAAGTGGAGATCGCCCTCCAAAATATGGTTTAATATACCAACATCCCCAAGTACGTGGTGCCAAATGGTGGAATCGTGGAAAAATTGCTAGAATGTTAGCTGGAAAAATATCTCTTGCAGTTAGAAGAGATGTATTTACAAAAACTCTTGATAAAAATGTTTCAGATGAATTTAAATCAAAAGTTGAAGAAATAGAAAAAAATAACCCATTTCCAACAAAAACAACTAAAAAGAGAAAAGAAAATAACTCCAAATCTAAAAATAAAAGGAAAAAAGGAAAAAAGAAAAGAAAAAGGAGATAAACCATGAAAGTTTATTTTAAAGATGGAAATGTAGCAACTAAAAATTTAACTCCAGGAACCTCAGTTTATGGAGAGGAATTAATTAAAGAAGATGAAGAATATAGAATTTGGAATCCTAGACGTTCAAAGTTAGCTGCTAGCCTTTTAAATGGATTAGAAAATTTAAAACTGGAGGAGTCTTCAAAAGTATTATACCTTGGTGCATCAACTGGAACCACAGTATCACACATTTCAGATATTGTAATCAACGGAAAAATATATGCTGTTGAATTTTCACCAACTACCGCTAAAAAATTAGTTCAGCTTTCACGTCAAAGATTTAATATTTCTCCGATTTTAGGTGATGCAACAAAACCTAAAGAATATCTAAATATTGTTGAAAGTGTTGACTTAATCTATTGTGATGTTGCACAACCAACACAGACTGAACTATTTATGAAAAATATGAACTTATTTGGAAAAGATAATTCAATGGGACTTTTAATGATAAAAGCCAGAAGTATTGATGTTGTACAAAAACCTAAAAAGATTTTCAAACAACAAGAGAAAAAATTGAAAGAAAAAGGATTTAAAATTAATGAAAAGATTAAATTAGAACCTTACGAAAAAGATCATATTGCATTATTGATAGAAAAAAGTTTTTAAAAATAAGCAAATTCCAAAACAACATAATTAAAAATTCAGTATTGAGTTTCTTAAATTAGTAGGTCGATTTATTTAATGAAAATTTTATTAAGAATAAAAATTAAAATAGATACTAATTTTGTAAAATCATGTGGTTTTTTATGGCACTATCAATATATAAAAAAATACACAAAAATAGGGCTTATCATGATAAATAAACGATTTGAATTAACTGATGAAATTATCTCAACTGCCGATGAGAGCATGAACAAAATAGTTGATAAAACTATTAAATTAAAATTCAATGAGATTTCTTCATTCGAATTTCCTTTAGATGAACTCTTTGGATTGCAGGTAACATACAACGATACACTTTATTGTTTAGTAATTAAATTTTCATCAAAAAACAAGAATTTGATTTGTGCAGGTTCTGGGGCGCATAAAAGAGATACAATACATAATGGACAACTCCTAAAACCTCCATTTTTTGATAGATGGAGTTGGAACGAATACTTTAAAGAATCATTCATTGCATATGCAGATCCTATGCTCTTTTATGAAGATAAACTTAAGATTGCATGGTTTATCGGTACAAAAAAACATTGGCATTTACAAGATTTATCCGAAATCATTAAAGAATTATGCAAAAATCAAGAGATTAAACATAATAATATACTATTTTACGGAACATCCGGAGGAGGATTTGCCTCAGTGGCTCTTGCGACACTAATAAAAAATTCACAAGTCTTAATTAATAATTCCCAATTTTTTATAATGAATTATTGGGAAGATGTTCTAAATTCTTTATTTGATGTGCTATACGATGCATTTGAAGGCATGGATAAAGATGAAATAATTGAAAAAATCAAACATAGATTGGATGTAATAGAATTATTCAAAAAGGAAAATCACGCCCCATTTATAACATATTACGTGAATTCAGAATCTGAATGGGATATTAAATTTCAAGTAATACCTTTTTTAAAAAAAATTTACAAATTGAAACAATTTAATGGACTTAATGTTGTTTATTATCGTGAAATTAAAAAAGTTCCACATGACCCAATGGATACCAATAAAACAATTAAATTGATTAAAGAATACTGTAAAAATTACCTATACAACACCAAAGATGATGTAAAAACAACAGAAAATCAAAATATATACATTGAAGGAAAGTATATAAACAAAGTTCAAAAACGTAATAAAATACTCAAAAAGAAAAACAAAAAATTAAAAAAAGAAAATGAAGACTTGTTAAATTCAACTAGCTGGAAAATTACATCTCCTTTAAGAAAAATCAAAAGAATATTTAAATAGAACATTAAAAAAAAATGAAGATAAAATAATGTATATAGCAAAACCTTATTCTCAGCAATGTTTTTAGCATTGAATAAGATGATTATCAATATTTCAAAACCTTATTAGTGTATTTTCATCTGGTGCAAATCCCCCTATTGATTAGGAAATTTTCTATTTTTAGAAAAAGTTCCATCGTTTAAATTATAAACCAAAAGTAATATTATGTATTCAAAGCAATTATGATATTAAAATAGTGATAAACCAATAATCAACTAAGCATCATCCGATTAACTAGTCAAGTTTAATAATCAATTAACACTTCAAAATAAATGAATAATAAACAACCAATCAATTCTAAAATTAACGACATACATCAATTCTAACAAGAAATTAATTGATTCATAAATTTTAAATAAAAATCAGAAAGTTCGTATAGATTTAAATTTTCAAGACATTGGTAAAACGAGATGGCATTACACAATATCCCAAAAAATAGCGCAACCTTTAAAATTCAACAAATCAAAACACACAAAAAATCCATCAGATGAAACATGCGATCAATAATTTTACGAAACTAACCCTCCCAACAAGAAACATTTGAAATTTCAAATCAAAATCTAACTAAAAATCAAGCAGAAACAATGATAAATTTTTTAAAAATAACCAAATTCTAAAACAACACCTCCACAAAAAAGGCAATAATGCAATCTCAATCAATGAAAAATAATTGAAAAAAATCACCAGAATTTTGAGTGTCAATCAGTAAAAAAATAGCTCTAAGAAAATTAAAAAATTACTACAAAAATCACCAAAAAGTATTACTTAGATACTTGTCAAAGTATATCAAGTTTTTGCTATCTCACTAATCTAATAGTTTGAATTTCATCTAAATAAAACTTGATGCAGTGAAAATCAATTTCACTTACAAGTTAAATGGTTATTTTAGGCAACATTATAGATTTATTAATATTGGCACATATTATAACAAAAAATCCTTATCTAAAACTAATTAAAAAAAAGTCATATAAAATATAGTGCATTAAAATAAGTAAATAATAAGTTAAAATTCAATGTCTACAACATGTTTATTACATGTTGGGACAATTTAGACATCGAATAATTTCATTCATTTAAATTTTTAGAATTTAAGTACCAGAAAGTGGACTTTAAACTCTAATGAATATTATGAAATAAATTATATATAAAGTTTATTGTTTTTTAATTTATAAATTGCAGGAAGTGTTCATTACAAATAAACAAACCCAAACATAACCCGTTAAGGTTATCGATAAACAATCATTATAATATTGAAGATTCCTGCAATTTAAAGGAGAAATCAATTTATGACATCCGGATTAATTATAAGTAATCCATATGATGACAAATGCAATACACCACGTTATGATAGTGTATGTGAGCATTGCGACCCAAAGTTTTCTTCGGATACTCATAAGGATTCCGCCATTTAAATGAATGAAATTGCCAAGAGGAGAGTTCATTAAAACAAATGTTATAAATTCCCTCATCGGCAATATTATTTTTGTCCACAATAATATCACCACCTTTTGGTCAAGAGTTTGATTACCCCCATATTTGATTTTTATAATATAAATAATTTTTATTTAGTTCATACTCAACTAAAAATTGCTTTTATCGTGTGAAAAGTAATTAATGATAAAATATTTAGGCAAGCTCATGAATTTTCAAATAATTATAATCTGAGTAAAAACATTATGAAAATTCCCATCCCCATAATTTCCCACAAACAATAAGTTTTTTAAGTTTACACACAGACATCTACATCAACACTTATGAAAATAGAAATTATGAAAAATACCTGCGAAATAATAAAATAAACAGCCGATAAAAATATCAATTAATATAAAAAGTTAACGTTTGATTAATCGTTGAATCAATTATTCGATGGTTTTGAAAAAAATATAAAAAAAGAGATTAACTATAATCCATAGTTAATCTGCAATATCTTCTGTTTCATTTCTCCTGTATCCGACAACAAGCAGAATCTCACACACAACTGCAAGAGCTATGGATTTTAAAATACCACTTTAAATCTGCCCATAGACTTAATTGATCAGACATCACATTTTTTTAAGTTAAAACTTCACCTTCATTTGCCTTGATCATGAAATATGTGAAATACAAAATATTGCTGAATTCATATTCCCCACTGTTTTTAACACCTACTGAATTCAATATGCCGATTTTAATCATTTTTGCTAAAAAATTGCTTAAAACACCCTTTTCATCATCGGACAAATACTCCTCCAATTCAGATTTCTGAAAACTGTAAATCTGATGCTTGCCCAATTTCAAAAGAATATTAATGTAATGTTTAGATCCTATCCTATTTAAGTCCGGACGTATCTGTTTGCTTCCAAGTTCATTAGCCGCATTCAAAACTCCAATTGTTGCAGTTTCCTTTGTTATGATTTCACCATCTGATTTCCAAAATACCGCATCGCCAATATGTTGCATCATTAATGGGGACCCTTGAGAAAACAAAACAAGCAGTTCCAGCGCATCATCTTCACATTTCATTCCCACACTATCAAATGCATTGATGAAAAATTCGCGAACGTCATTGTTTTCAAGACTGCTAATTTCCTCATGGTGGAATATCCTGCCGAATGACAAGTCCTGCAATACAAAATTATCGAATTTTTCCGGATACCCTGCAAATAGAATATATAACGGCAAGTCAAATGAGCTGTCAACTTCAATTGTGTCTGCAAATCGTTTATACCAGTTTACAAATTCTTCCTGCTGGGACAATCCGTTGATATCATCAATCACCAAAAAGATACAATCGTAATCATCAAACTCATCATTAATCAACTCATTTAATATATAATGAAAACTGGCCACCAGATCTCTTGATGTCTCCTCATCCGGCTTGAAGCGGATTTTAGTGCCCATGAATTCAACGCTTTCAATGCTTCCAAACAATCCTTCAAAGTTTCTTTCAAAAAATCCTTTTTCCACATTATTCAGGAATGCTTCGAATATGGAAGTTACAAGATTTTCCAGAGAATGCTGACCTTTATTGGAAACATAAATACCCAAAGCATTTTTATTGTCTTCAAGGTATTGTTTGACAAATTCTGCAAGAGATGTTTTACCTATCCCTTTTTTTCCGGTTAAAAAGAAATGCTGCACATCACAGTTACAGGCATTGTTATAATATCTTAAAATCTTTTGAATGCTTGAATGTCTTCCTTTAAAAAAATACGGAGAAACTGGCTTACCTGGTTGAAATGGACTTTCACGATCAATGCTTAAATCAAAGTTCATCATTTTATTCCTCCAAAAATCTTTCCTAAATATCAATATATCTAATAAAATATTAAAAAGTTTTGAAAGTGCGACAGTGTGTAAAATCACAAAAGCATTTATGAATGGGATGAACCTATCCAATTTGAAAAAATCATACAAAAATAAATCAAAAAGGAAAATACAAAATCAAAACAAGTTACGGCAAACTCAAAAACACCAATACCATAACAGTCAAATAACACTGCTCCTAAAACCATCACCATAAAAAAACACACAAGGTGAAACCCATCAACTTTTATCTTATTTTTAATATGAAAGGATTAATTAAAAATTTAACCATTTAATTCAAAAATAATTGTGAAACAATTAACTTCATCCGGATAAATAGAACATGAATCATTAACCATTCCAATTTTAGCCAACGGCATAATTTAACCTTCCAGTTATCGACATCTGGAAAAATTTATAAGCAAAAAATAGCATATATTAATTAAACAAACTACGAATTATGAAATTAAAATAGTTTTTTGTTTAAATAAATTTATACATTCTCATCAGACCTCCTATGTTTAAATTTAGATTTTATGAGAATATTAAAATATGAAAAAAGCAGATGTTGTCATATGGATAAGAATATATTATATCACGGAAGTAATGTGGAGGTGCCTTTTCCACGTATCCTGCAGAATGGTTTTTACAAGGATTTTGGCTATGGCTTTTACTGCACCCTATTTGAAAAGCAAGCAAAACGTTGGGCCATGACAAAAAAAGGAGAATCCATTGTAAATTTATATGAATATGTACCCAATGACAATTTAAACATCCTGAAGTTTAATAAAATGTGTGAAGAATGGTTGGATTTCATTGTAAACTGTCGAAATGGCATAGAGCATAATTATGATATAGTGGAAGGACCCATGGCAGATGACCAAATTTGGAATTACATTGAAGGATTCATTGAAGGCAACATTTCAAGAGATGCATTTTGGGAATTGGTAAAATTCAATTACCCCACACATCAAATCTGCTTTAACACTGAAAAAGCACTTGAAACATTAACATTTAAAGGAAGTGAAGTATTATGAAGAATAAATATTTTCCAGATGAGGATATCAAAATCAATGACCTATACTTTATTTGTTACATGATAGAAAGAGTTGCAAGACATATAAAACAAAAAAACAAATATGTTGTAAATGCAATTGGAAGAGACGGACTATATCACTTGATTAGCTGTGCAGAAGCATTGCATTGTGAAAATCCCCTGAAAGTGGAATCAGATTGGATCAATGATTATGAACTTGAAAATGGTGATTATGACATTACCGCCGTTGATAGGGAACTCGCTTCAATCATCCCAACACCAATCGATATGGGCGCAGTATATCAGCGTTTAATCATAAATACCCTATCATCCAAAGAAGATTACGTTGACGGGATTATAAGAGTATATAATGATGACATATGTGATGTGATAGATAATTATAACTGCAGTGCTTTTTATGAACCTTCATATGTGATAGCTCGCGCTTATCAAAACGGAGGTTTTTAAAACTAAAAATATCACATTTAAAATCAACGACAAAAACCAACAAGAAGGGAAAATACAAAATCAAAACAAGTTATGGAAAACTCAAAAACACCAATACCGTAACTGTCAATAAAAACACAACCCCTCCATTTAAACCCCATTATTTTTTTACTCAAAAAACCACACTATCAACCCATCATTAAATCATCATACAATAGAAAAATACCACACCTAAAACACAAAAAATAGCAAAAATCAATCCTCCACATTAAAAATAAGGTCTTCACACATCAAAAAAATTCACACAAAATGAAAAAACAGAAGATTTGCCAGGATATTGACAAAAAGGTATACAAATGATACTGCAATAAATAATCAAATACCTTAAAAGTATCCAGTTAAAAGATCCGAAAAATACGCATAAACAAAAAAGACAAACACCAATATCCATAACATACACCAAACACAGACAACATAGCAAAGACTAAAAACAAAACAGATAAGTTTAAAAAGAAAACACCCCAGAAATTATTTAAAATTAATCAAAAAATAAAACAAAACCACCATGAAAAAGACAATAATGCAATACCCATACAATAAAAATTATTAAAAAAAATCAAGTGAAAATCAAGTGATAACAAGTGAAAAAATACCTCTGGGAAAATTAAAAAAATACTACAAAAATCACCAAAAAGTATTACTTAGATAGCTTTTTATACTATAAAATTATATATTAAATATGCTAATGCAAATAAAATAAAAGTTCATAAAAATGCCTTATAGGTAGATTCACTCTATTAATCACTCCATTTAACTAATACCTAAAGGCATGAACTTATTTTTTAAAAATACTTATTTTAAAACGACTTTTTTTCAAAGATTATTTTACTTAATTTAATCTAAAAAGTATTACTTTTATGAGCTTATAATAACTATTTTTAATTATAAAATTTACCAAAAAATAAACCATTGCAATATATTCAAACAAATAAAATTTAATTTAAAAATAAAATTCAAAATTAAAAATCAAATTGATAATCACCAATACCATCAAATTAAACCCCATACTACAAATTTTTTGTATTTCAAAATTTCCAATAGAAGAAAAAAACTGGTCATGAAAAAGTATGGTTTAAATGAAAATTACATTTGATAAAATTACATTTTAATAAGACAACTATAAAAATAATTAATCGAAATTTAAAAAAAGATCGGAAGAGC
>Ga0326511_10004619_pt1 | contig 10920 bp, 15 predicted proteins | sample 0_2496_0518_D_FD_203701 | JGI IMG/M metagenome (GOLD analysis project Ga0326511, IMG submission 203701) | Bovine rumen microbial communities from UC Davis, California, United States - 0_2496_0518 | ecosystem: Host-associated > Mammals > Digestive system > Stomach > Rumen | place: USA... | reverse complement strand
TTTAGTCCACTTCTGCTTGCGTTCACGAGCCGTAGCGACTGCGTTGGTGTAAACTTCTACCTGAATTTCTTTCTGCAGGTGAGTCAAGAAATAGTAGAAATTGTCAGCATACTTGTGAGCCAATTCCGTTGGATTATCAGGAGTGCCCATCTTGCCTTCCTGTTCGTGGAGATACTGGCACACAGACTGACCCAACTGGACCGCTTCAATCTTGGATTTCTTACAAAGACCTTCAACCTTCTTTCCGAAATCCTTTTCAAAGTTCTTGGATTCCATTAGAGCCTTCGCATCCATACCAGTACCATGCTGAGCATAGTAGGTCTTGAATTTGGCTGCGATAGCCTGACCCACATAACCGGCACAAGATTCCTGGAGAATACCCAAGCCCTTATTGCCATCAAACAATCCCTTTTCGGATGCCATATCAAGGAACGCAGCGAAATGAGTCCACGTACGGCGGGATGGAAGAATACCATCAAAGCTCTTGCTAGCAGTCTTACTAGCAGCTGCGTTGGAGTATGGGTCAAGGTCGCCGGAGTACTGGGAGATGTAGCCAGTTACAACGGAGTTCACGCCAGACTCAGTAGCCCAATCAAGCCATTCCTGAACAGTTGGGGTAAAGTTATAGACCACGAAACGGTCCATCTTTGCCGGGTCAAATTCTTCAACATCATAGTTGCCATCGTCACCTGGGTTGATAGCACAAATGACGTGCGAACCTGGAGCCAGCTTGAAATTCAAAATGCGATGGTCAAGGCCAAGCTGCATCATAGCATTGGTGACTAGGGTAGTACCACGGTTGATTTCGTCAAGGAAAAGAGTGACGGGAAGTGGATTACCATTTTCGTCCTTCTTATACCAATATGGAGGAACGAACTCGGTTTCACCGGTTTCGGAATTGATGCGTGGCAGACCAATCAAGTCACCCACGTCGGAGATCTGGGATGCCTGGAATTCCACACAATCCTGATGCCAAACATTCTTTGCGAGCCAACGAATGACTTCGGTCTTACCGATACCATGAGGGCCCTTGAGCATAATGGTGTGAGTGGAAGGAGTTGCTGCGAGTACTGATTTGAGAGTTGCAATATCCATAATTTATTTTTTTTCCTTTTTGTTTATGGTTAGTTGATATTAGTTAAAAATCACAAGTGAAATTTTAGATTTTATTTTTCGTTTTGTCAATGGGTAATTTTGTAAAATGATTTTTACAAACTAACCATCACATTCACGATTGATTTCATACTTCTGCTTGATTTCGTCAGGAGCGTCAATCAGTTCAACCTTGATGTTTCCGTTTTCTGTGTTCGCATTCATACCAGCAACAACGATAGCCTTCATATCGTCATATTCTTGGTCGGTTGCGTTATCGGGCACACCAAATTCCCTGGTGACTGTGTATGTAATCTTAAATTTCTTCATTTTGTACCTCTTTGTTTGTTGTGAATGTTTCCAATTTTAGTTTTTAATTTTTGTTTTGTCAATGGTTCACTTTGTTAAAAGATTTTTACATTTTAATCGTCAAAATCTTCCTGCAAAGATTTGAGAGCCTTATTGGATGCGTGTTTCTTATATTCTACACACAGGTCACCAATATGTTCAATGAGCATTTCATCGGTATAAGTCCACGCAGGGAAACAACCGTTAAAACAAAATTCTTTGGTAAAACCACCACGGGTCTTTAAATCTTCCACAGTTTCCAAACATGCGTAAACACATTCGTCAATTACAGAAATGATATAGCCTGCGTTATTCATGAATGCTTCTTCATTCACATACGCACAAACGGCTTCATTCTTCATTCGCTCTGGGTCCTGTAGAATTTTCTTTCCCTCTTCGGGAACATACAATCCACAAATATCTACGATTTTATTAAATCGTTCTAGTCCTTCTGTAACCATTTAGTACCTCATTTTTGAGTTTTCATACACAATTATAGTTTATAAATTGAAGTTTGTCAATGGGTCACTTTGTAAAATTTTTGTTTACAAATAGTGAGCCTTGATTTCTTTAACGATTTCTGCTGCGTCTTTCAAATCTTCCAATCCCTTTTTATCTTCAACGATTCGCTGAACAATTTCGTGGGAAATTGATACTACACTGATTTGCTTTTCATACGCAAAATCAATCAAACCTTCGTAATCTTCATATACGATTTTGTCTAATTCTGCTTCTGTGCCTCGCCATTTCCAGGGAACTGGATCCTGGTTATCGTTTAAACAAACATTGATTTTCTTGATTTCATCTTTGATTTCAAAAATATAATCTCTTAACATTGTTACCTCTCTTTTACACTATATAATATAATAAAATAAAAAGCAGTTGTCAATAGACAACTGCTAATTTTATGTAAAATTTTGTTTACATTATTCAATAGTACATTGTTCTTCAACATCACCGGATAATAGTTTTTCTATTTCTTCGTCAGTTAAGCCGAGTGCTTTCAATTTTTCAATATCCCATTTCTTTTGTGTTTTTTCATTTAACCAGTTTAAGAAATTGGTTTCTTCTTTACTTTCGTTTTCTTGTCTTTTAATTTTGATTTCACCGAGTTTTTTGAATTTTCCGAAAGCTGATGTGTGATTCATTTGTTTCCATTCTTCTTTACCCATAGCATAAGGTTCCTTTTCTATATCTCTAATTGGAAATTCTGCTAATGGAACAGGATTTACAATTTGAGCTGCATAAACATCTGTAAAATCATTTGGATTACGATAACTAATACTTAAATCCGAAATAAAATTAGTTGTTGGGTCTGTATAATCAAGACTACCATATTCATCTACTTTAACAGTTGGACTTTCTTTAATAAAACTCATTATTTTATCAAGTTGTTCTTTATTAACTAATCTATATCTTGGGAATTTAGTAGAACCCATATAAAGTAATTCTACTGCGTATGCGTCTTTGAGTTGGTTAATGACTTTTACTTTATCTGTTTCAGCACTATAACTAACGAATCCATTTCTAGTGATACATAGTTCAGTATATTTCTTATTTAATTCTTTTGCTAATTTCAACCAAATACCACCGTGGCATGTAGCATCAGTTACTTCTAGAATTGAATTTGCTTTGCGTTTTTTACCACGAATTAAATAAAAGAATGCTGATTGCCAATCTTCTTCAGTTAATCCATTATTATAGCAGTGAACATAATAGTGAAGCATTTCGTGGACTAATGTATTTCTAAATGAAGATAAAGTCCAGTCATCTTTTTTATTAATTCTAATACAAATTGGGTCAAATTTTTTATCTCTATAATTAACAGTAAATGCGAATTGACCTTCAACCCCACCACCAATAGATTTTATTTCAAATGGTAATTTAGCAAGTTTGCCTTCAAAATACTTTTGATTAAATTTATCAAATGCTTTCTCGCAAAATTCTTTATCTATCTCAATAGTCTGGTAATCAGTTTCGTCAATAGTTATTTCTTGTTTGGTTTCAGGTTCTTCTGCTTCTTCTTTCTTTTCTCTATGTTTGATTGGTGCTATTACCAAATTACCATTTTGAATATATTCATCTACTGTATTTTTAAGATTTGTAATTTTAGCTGTAGCACGGTCATCTAGGTTAAAATTCATAAGTATGAAAGATAACATATTCTTGACTTTCATTGAGTTCTTTTGGTTCTTTTTCCAAGCGTTATATGCGTGGATTGCTTTCCAATAGTAATCCATTTGGGATGGTGTTAAATCGTCTGCTAATTTTTCATTTAAAAATTGTTCAAATTTCATTGGAAACCTCTATATCTATTTATAAATATAGTATGAATTTATACGAAGCCGCAGATATATTAAATAAAAATGGGTTTTTAATGGAATCATCCATTAAGGGTGATTTCGCAAAAGGTGAAAAAGGCGGTGAACCCTATTTTGATTTGCCTAATGATTATACTTATGAAGATGCTAGACGATACTTTATGGAAGCAATTTATGGTAAATTAGATGATGAAGATATACAAATTTATTGGGATAATTATTTGAGAAAATCCCGAATAAAACAGTTTGAAACAACATATAAGCAGTTTGAAGATTACAAAAATAACACTAAACAAATTAAACTATATCGTGGTTTGGTTCTAAATCGTGATAAAGAAGTAGATTTAGATAAAGCTGGTGAATGTTGGTCTTTTAATAAAAATGTTGCTGTTAAATGGGTAGATGGTATTTGGGATAATATGGTATATAATCATATTGTAAATAGAGCTGCCCTTGAAGACTGTAAGAAAGTTATTTTAACTGCTACAACAACATTAGATAATTGCCGTTTACCATATTCTATATGGCTTGCTGGACGATTTGAAAGACCAGAATGGGAAGTTCGTGTAAAAGACGAATCAAAAGTTAAGATTATTAATTCAAAAGAAATAGAATAATGACTGATTTTGCTAGTGAATTTAAGAAAGTATTTGGTAATAGTTGCCCACCACAGACGGACTGGACACAACCAAGGTATTTTGATTCATTAAACAATGATTGCTATGGTAGTGAAGCAGCTCTTATGGCATCATTGACTAGCGAAGCATATAATAAGTATGGATTATCGGTTTATTATTTTGTTAAAGAACACGATACCAAGTTTGACCCAGTTTATGGAGAAGACCAATTAGAAAATGTAAAGAGAAGATTTGCTTTACAGGTCTATGCTGAAAACATTCCACAATTACAGAAACAATACGAACTACAAGGAATGATTTATACAGAAATCATAGAAGTTCAATGTACAATTCAACACTTTGCTGAAGCAAGTAGATATGATTGGAAAACCGAAAATCCAAATGCGTATGAAAGTATTGTTCCTAAAATTGGTGATTTGATGTATTTTAAGTATTCCGACCTTTATTACGAAGTATTGAATGTAAAAGATTTTGCCGAAGGTACAACATTCCTATCTACACCAATTACATACAAGTTTAGTTTGAGAGTTTGGAGAAATTCTCACGAAAATGTGGATGAATTGAATGTAAATGATGACAATATGGAACATTTACGCAGTTATGTTGAGTTGGGTGAAACCTTTAATGTAGATTACGATATGGGTAAACATGATGCTGCACACAAATTAAATCCTGATGCTGCTAATGTAGAAGTTCACCCTGAGTATTCACCAACACCAACAAGTGTTGTTAAGGCTAGTGGTGATAAACTTGCTATCAATGATAATTTGAAAGAAAAAGAACAAGACCAGGCAATATATCACCCTGAAACTGATGAAAACAAAAAAGAGTATTACAGAATAGACCCTTTTGATGGGTGGTAATATAAATAATAAACAAAATAATGTGAGGTGATTATATGATTCAAAAGAAATGTAAAATTTGCGGTGAATGGTTTGATAGCAAGAAGATTGCGATGCATTATTGGAACATTCACAAAAAGAAATATAGCGAATATAAAACTGATGAAGAAACCCGAGAAATAGAAGGAGAAGAAAATGAGAAGAGTACCACCAAGAAAACCACAACCAAAGCCAGTTCCACCAACACAGGAACCCAAGAAGTAGTAATTCAAGCAACTCCGATTGAAACAGAAACAGTACAAGAAGGTACTGTTCAAGTTCCTACAGTGGAACCTATTAAAGAAGCAGAAATGTGGAAAGAAACAGCCCATTTGTTTGATGATATTCCACAAAATAATGAAGCTTCCAATGAATTACGCAGAGTGTATAATCCAGGCGGAAGCGAAACAGTGAATGAATGGTGTAATTAATGAAAATACTGACTCCAACAGGATATCAGCCTTATTATAAGATACAAAAGAAAACGGCTGATTGTATAAAGATTGTTTTTACCGATGGTACATCTATTACTTGTAGTAAAGACCACCGATTTGCTTGCTATAACTATAAAACTTTAGGCAATAATGAATATGAAATAGTAGCAGAAAAATTAAGAAAAGGTGATACACTAGAATATGGTGTAAGACTAGGTCCTAAAACAGTTGAAAATATAATTCCAATGGGTGTACAAACAGTTTACACACCCGTTATGGTTCAAAATGGTAATAAGTATATAGCAAATGGTGTAGTTAATTATAACTGCTCATTTGAAGGTTCATCTCCAACACTTGTTGATGGTGAAATCTTGAAAACATATTTACCTTCCGACCCAGTGACGATTAAATACAACTATGCTATGAACATTTATGAAGAACCTCAACCAGGTTTTGTATATGTTATGGGTGTAGATAGTTCTACTGGTGTAGGTCAGGACTATTGTGCGTTCCAAGTATTAAAAATCGTTAATCGTGATTTATACGAACAAGTTTGTGTGTTCAAACACAATAAAATCAAGCCAGTAGATTATGCTCAAATCATAGCAAAAACAAGTGAAGCCTATAATAATGCTATGATGATTGTTGAAAACAACGATTGCGGTAGATATGTTACAGATGAATTATGGTATAACATTGGTTGTCCTAATGTAATGAATACTGATGGTAAGGGAATTGGAACCCGTGCTACTCCTGCAAGTAAATTAGACGCTTGTATGGCATTAAAGAAGGTCGCTGATGCTCATAAACTAATTCTACACGATGCCGAAACCATTTATCAATTATCTCGTTTTGAACAAATTAGTCCAAACCATTTTAGAGGTGCTAAAGGTTGCCACGATGACCTTGTTTCCGGTTTATATTGGGCAGTGTATTGCTTATCACTACCACAATTTGATTTGGATGCTATACAAGTTTCATCACCAACCACAGTTGTAGATGATTACGCACCACCTCCATGTTTGTTTGACGAATCAAACGATAATACAGATTTTTGGAAAAGTTTTAATTAAATATGTTATTTGCTAATCACATAATCCCACGATTAGGGCAAAGTGCTGAAGATAAGGAATGGTATGTTCGTGCTATGATGGATTCATTAAACGAATATATGCAGGATATTGAGACTGCTATGAACATTCCACAATTCGTGATTGCCGGAGTTACAACGGTTCCTGGAACACCACCAGTTCCTGTTCCAATTACAGCTCCTGTTGGGCAAGTATCTAACAAACATATCAGATTAACATTCCCAGAAGTAAAAGCGGCTATGTGGTGTGGCGAAGGTTCACAAACATTTCCTAATTTGTTCAAACTATTTGCGTCTAAACTAATGTTGAACTTTAATAATGTGTATTCTACAACAATAGTTAGTGGATTAACTGGGTTTACATTTGATGCTGTAACTCCATTCACTACAATGGGTACTGCATTTATGACAGAAATTATGGCTATTGGAGCCGCTGGGAATATGAACCCAGCATTATTTCACAATACATTAGATAGATATTTAAATCTCGCATTTAAATCTATTATTCCTGTGACTATGCCATTCGTCGGCACTGGTATGATACCAACTGGAGCATTTACTGGCACAGTTACAATAGCATTTCAACAGGTAGCATTAGCATGATAGCACAAACATATAATAATTATTGGAAAATGGATTTGAAAGAACTACCTACAATGGGTAAGTTATATCCTGAAGATACAATAATTAAAATCCGTCCTTTGAATGTTCAAGAAATCAAATACTTATCTACTATTAGTGAAGAAAATGCTACTGATATTGTAAATGAAATCCTTGAAAAATGTTTGTTGTTAGATAAAATCAAATTTGAAGATATTTACTTGGGTGATAGAGAATACTTTGCTTTTTGGGTTCGTATTAACTCATTCACAAAGAACAATGGTTATGATATTACCATTAAAGAATGTGATAGATGCCACAATTCATATAACACTAACATTAAACTAACAGACTTTGAAGAAAAATATATCACTGAAGACGAACAAGCAATAGATTTACCTGATGCGGGTATTACATTGAAGTTAAAATACCCAACCATTCGTGATTTGAAAATCAAATGTGAAGATAAAGAAATAGAAAATATCATAAGGCATTTGAATATAGATAATCCTGATGTAGTTATCCTAGAACAATTCGTGAAGAATTTGAGTGCTTTGGATTTTAACATTCTCCAAACCACAATAAACAAGATGGCTATTGGATTTAGCCACGATATAACCATATATTGCCCAATGTGCGGTCATCCACACACATATAACATTGAATATAGTGATTTAGGTCTATTAGGTTCTGTAAACTTATTTGAAATTCTTGATTTAACATTACGATTAGCCAAGACAATGAATTATCAGATACAAGATAACATGCCTTGGATGGAAGTAGAAATCCTACAAGAAGCTGCTAATAAGATTGCCGAAGAAGAAAGAAAACAACTTGAGAAGGATAATGGCAAAATCACTATGAATCGTTCAATGATTTAATACTACAGTTCTCAAAAACAATAAAATTTATCGCAGTTGTAGTAATTTAACTATATTTAACATAAATGAAAACAAATTAATAGTCTTTTAAACTTAATCCACTAAACTTATAGCAAGGAGGCTACGAATAAGGAATTAATTTATGGCAAAACAAGATGAAGATAAAAAGTATTATGTAGATAACGCAAGATTAAGACAAGTTATCATTGAATATAATCGTATGAACCCTGATGACAAGCGGTGATTGGTGTCCTTCATATCTACAACGATTGGAGAACAAGTATCTTAAAGGCAAGATGCCAGAAGAGAAATACAACACTGCCAAACAGTTCATTATTAACAAAGCAAAATCAATTAATGAACTCCAGGAAACATACTCAAAGATGACCGCTGAAGAGAAACGAGCATATAGACAGAAATTGGATATTCTCAAAAATGAAATGTGCGAGTATTTTCTAAAGATTATTAACGGTCGTATAAATTCATTTAGACTTCGTTCAAATGGCTCATTAAAGAACCACGAAGATATTAACGATATTGTTCAGGACGCATTTATCGCTGTTATGACTTATATTAACAGATACAATGATGAATTGGCTACTTCTGCTTTCGCTTATGTTACTCAGTTAGCGACCAATAGTATCTTATTCTCATTAAATGAAATTAAGGAACGTGAACAGAAAATGGTTACTGGTCTTGATTTCTACGATAACTTGAACACTATTGATGACCCTCATAGTATGGATGGTATTAACAAGTTTGTGGAGTAATTATGTTTTTACCAAACGGCTTAAAATGTGATGGTTATTCTTCGGTTGAGTATTTGTATGAACATTTACCTGAACCGGCAAGAGAATTTTTAGAACCAATGAAAGATAATAATGGAAAAACTAGATTATATCCTTGTTATTTGAAACGATTACCAATAGAGGAATTAAATATACACGAAGGTTTCGTTGTTAGAATTATGGGTAGAAATGGAAATCCAATTTTTCCAATAGTAACTAAATCTGGTGATACAAAATGGTATTCTGCCGTTACATTAAATGTTCCTATTGATTTTGATTTAAATAGTTTATATGAACACAAGGAGTAATATGAAAGAAACCGAAATAGAAGTTACATTACTTGATATTAAGAATTTGTATGAATACTTTTTCACAATGTATCGTCAACCAGGTCTTTCGTATGATTGGTCTTTGATTACTTGTAAGAATATAAAGTATTTGGAAACACCATACAACCAGATTAGTAAGGGTGTGTATAACGAAGAAAATGACCCTAAATTCTTTGAGTTTAGAGATAAATACGAGAAACTTGTAAAGAAGTACGCAGATCGTGATGACCAAGGTAGTATCGTTTATGAAAACGAACAACCACGCATTACAGAACTAATGGTGGAATTTCAAAAGGCTAAAGATGCACTTGAAAAAGAATACAAAGACTTGTTAGATAAACTAAATAACAAGAATACAATTAACGATAAATTCTTAAATCAAAAAGTCAAAATAAAAATTATGATACCTAACAATGATGCGTATCCCGATGCGGTGCCACCATTTGTTATTGATATTTTGACTAGATAAAATGAAACCCGGTGTTAATTCACCGGGTTTTCTGTTAGAATGATTATCTATCACGAACTAATCGTAATGGAAAATGATAATTTGAGTTTCTATCACCAAAATGGGCGGCATCGCTGTTATACATAAATGTTACTGTATATGATTTATCGGTTGAACCTTCATCATATAATAATCTAGCCTGTTTATGTTCTTGATAATCTGTATGGTCAGTAGTATCTAACCAACCAGCAGGAACTAATGATAAACCATATTCATTTGTTCCATTGTTATCAAGCCACCCAGTAGTACTTTTTATTTTTTTGGTAATATCAACTTCGGGGTCGGAATATTTTTGCCTAATAAATTCTAATAATGTATGCCAATCATTATAGGTAGGTACTCTCCAACCTTCTGTTAAATAATCATTTATTATAGAAATACAAGCAACATTATAATGTAATCCGTATTTGTTAGTTTTAGAGTAATTTTCTTCATTTTTTAGATATACCGCAGTAGGTTCTCCATATTGACTATAAAAATCACCCATAGTAATACCAGTTATTAATAAATCTAAATTTTCGGTAGTCCATTCTTGTGTATCATAAAGAACAGTTTGATAAGTTTTATCACCAAACACAGCACTACTATATCTAGGAATATATGGTAAATTTTTCAAATCAATTACAAACAATTTATTTGCAAAACCATTAACTACCGTACCATTATTGTTTTTAGCACCAACAAATACTTTCCCTGCTGGTAATTGTCCTTGCCCACCTGGTGTATTTAAAATTAGATTAGCCATAATCTCTCCTTACACGAATACTTTAGTATTACCGATTTGGTGAGGTGCTCCACAAATACAACAGTTAGTCAAATTACATACAGGAGTTTTAGCTGGGTTAGGACCGAGAGTAATCATACCGGCTTGTGATTGAACATCCACATTACCCATAGCACTAACATTGATACTTTGTAAAGCATTTATGGTACATTCTTTCATCGCACTCAACTGCATATTACCATTACATTTAATGTTCACATCACCACTAATACTTACATTCAATGGA
>Ga0326511_10004618_pt1 | contig 10921 bp, 20 predicted proteins | sample 0_2496_0518_D_FD_203701 | JGI IMG/M metagenome (GOLD analysis project Ga0326511, IMG submission 203701) | Bovine rumen microbial communities from UC Davis, California, United States - 0_2496_0518 | ecosystem: Host-associated > Mammals > Digestive system > Stomach > Rumen | place: USA... | reverse complement strand
CACAAGGGTTTTTAATATTTTCATCACCGCATCTTAAGCGTAATAATAGATAATTTAAAAATCCTTGTTGAGTTCCATCATCTTCATACTCTTGAGCTTGAACCATAAATACGTTTTTAATTAAAAAGTCAAAATACTCTCTTGGATTAACACTATAAGGAGATTCTTTCCTATAATATTCTTCCATACTGAATTCTACAACAGGGTCTTCAATTATATTGAACATATTCTGCATGAAAGGAATGTATTTCGGTTCTTTATAGTTTATAATATCAGTACATTTTAAATCTGTAAACACATCATGTCCTAATTCATGATACATTAAACCATAAATTACTATAACTATACTAGAATAAGTATCATTAAGTATTTGTTTACTATTGATAATTTCTGGAACGCCCGCGAATTCGCGAACGTTCTCACAACCAATACATATTAACAAACGGTCTTTCTTTTTTCCAGACAATTTTGTATATGTTTTTGTACTATTAGACCCTTTATAATACACCTTTATATCAATATGACGAGATGGGCCACCAACAATATCTATTATATTTCTTATGGGGTCTCTTAAAATCTCATTATATATATCTGCTACATATTTGCAACCTCTAACAGCCATTGTATCCCTCCTTTACCAAATATGTAAAATGTTAGTTACCTTAGGTTTGAAAATCGCAGTTGGTTTTCCTCCATTTCTCTTTTTAGCACTCGCTCGTGCTTGAGCTCTAGCTTTTTGTAGAGCCTCTGTATATTTAGGATCAGTATTATCATCAAAAATTTCCACAATACTATCATTTTCTTTGATAAAATATCTTATGCATACAGAAGGAAGCTCTTCAGCTTTAAAGCCACCTTTAAATCTTCTAATTTTATTTCTAAATGATGTGTAACAAGTTAATGTTATACTACCATTTTTACAATGATTAATTGATGGACATAGTTGGTCTTGTTTTGGAGGAGTATTTTTAGAAGTAGTGGTAGTTGCTGAAAGTGGAATTCCTTTCGCTACCATTCTTTCCTTTTTCTCTAATTCTGCAACAGAAGTAGCCAATGCCACTTCTTTATGTTTTAAACCATTATATATGTCTCTACATTCAGCAACCTCTTCTGGTGTTTTTGCTGAATTAATTTTATCTCTGAATTTTATAATAGGCAATTCACCATAACTAATTTTAAATCTTATATTAAATGTTTCTGTGACATATAGCGTTTGTGTGCTATCTAATGTTATTGGAGCACCATCCACTATCATAATTCTATGCCATGAACCTGGATGGCACGCATTGACTTTGTCTCTAATTTCATCTAGAGTCATAACGTCTAAGAAATTCTTTTCAAAACTCATACTATTCACCTTTTACCCTTTCTTCTATAGTATATAATTTATCATAAACATAAGTTACACTTGCAGGACGAATAAAGGGGCCATCGCAGCCCCTTAGTACTACTCCAGTTCCTTCATATAACTTATTGAATTCATCTATAAATTCTTCTCTGGTTTTAGATTTACCACTACCAAAGAATGGCTCATACGTCCATGAATCATCCTCATAGACTTTAGTTACATTTACATAAAATTGAGCAGGTGTTGTTATTTTTTCTGAATATAGGAATTTATATGGTTGTCCATTTAATCCTAATTTCTTTAAGTATACCTTAGCTCTTTCATAATAATTTTTTAAGAATCCTACTTCATAAGCAAGTCTTTTATTTGCATTATAAAATGAATCCTTAACTTGATCTTCTTGTTGATCTCTCTTAGAAGCTTCATCTAAGTAATTATTATCAATGATTTTCTTGATTTTATCATTGATAAAGCCATTTTGAACTGCTATTAAAGCAGTTTCACACAATTCAATTGTGTAGTTATACTTCATATTATCATCTCCTTTTGCCTAGAATACTACCTCTCTAACTCTGTCTGTTAGTATACGAACAGCTGTGTTTAAAAAGATTTCATCAACTTCTTTTTCTTCTCCTTCTAAGACAACTGTTTTACCAATAGCAGCGACTTTATCCATGTTATCTAATAAGTATCCTTTGATATCCTTATTACCTTTAACAAACATTTCAAATCTACCACTATTTAAGAAGTTTACAGTAGAGGCTATGTCTTTAAGATATTGATTATTCTTAGAGAACCATTCCTCTGACTCTTTTTGTGTGAAGTCTTCTCTCCACGGATTATTATTAATCCACCATTTTCCTTGAACATAATCAGAAATAGCAGCACTAATAATTGCAACAGCTAATTCTAGATAGTTCTCCATTGGTACGTTTTCATATTTTTCATTCATATTCTTATTCCTCCTAATTTTTTATATAATCTTCTAAAGTCATTTGCTCTGTCCAGCCTGTATATTCAAGTGGAATATACTCTTTTTGTTTTTCAAGTTTCTTTTCAGCCTCTTGAATACTTCTTGCTGGCACAAAAATTTCTTTATCTTCGCCAGTTGCGATTTCTTTGCACCTATACCAATAGTTTTTCATTAGTTATCACCTCCTTTATAGGCCTAATTTATCTAACATATCATAATAGGCAGCTTCTGCAGCTTCTTGTTGACTATCATAGTCATAATCTGCTTTTCCTTCTGCATATCTTCTGTTGAAGTTATCATCTAAAGAATTTTGGAAGTCATCATCATCATTATAAGCGTTAGTAGCGATATTATCCATGTATTCTCCTAGTTCTTCAACGAAATCTGGATTACCCCAAAACGCCTTTGGAATCATATCGAAGAATTCATTACCATCACCACTATCTGCGACGTCTCCGTGTACGTCATAAAATAAATCTTCAAGTTTACGAAGAAAGACAATATCAGCCTCTCTAAATATTTCTCTAAAATATTTCATGACGATATCACCAAATCCTTTGATTCTATCGCTAATTTTCTCTCTAATTTTACAAGTACCACCATAGAAATCAAATTCATCACCAATTAATAATTGACCTAAATCTACTATGTCTTCAAACTCAATATCTTCTCCATCGTAATCTTCTGGCTCTGTTAAAGTTGCTCTGTAAACATGAGTTACATGGAAGAAACTAAAACCAGTAACATGGAATGTTATTGTACCTTTTCCCTCAGTTAAATATCCTTTTGGGAATAAAAATTCAAATGTTTGTTTATTTTCCATCTTATTCACTCTTATCCTTTCTTTCCTAAACTTTTTATTTTCTTTACTTTTACAAGTTTATATTGATATGCATTATCTTCCTCACTAATTAAGCAATTAGTTCTTGAAGAATATGGAGTATTATCAAATACACCAGCACTATGATAGATAAATCTTTGTAATTTTTCTCCAAACATATTTCGTGCGGTTTTTCCATCATCTTTTGCAATAATTACTCTAGGTGCTTCTTCACCTTTACCAGCAACAATATAGATTCTTCCATCTTTATCCTTAAATATTTTCATATTATTCACTCTTATCCTTTCAATTTACCTCTTAAATTATTTATTTCCACAGCTTGATTTATAATAACTTCTCTTAATTCATCATATTTCTGTAAAAGCTCAGCATACGTTTCGTAAGAAACGTTTAATGGTTTTGATTCTTTAATACAGCCCATCTTTTCTGACTCATATAAATATAAATCCAAATTGAGAGCTTTACACATAGCATAAATATTGCTTGTTTTTCCATCTCCGTCATTTAATATTCTTTGAACAGTTCTTACATTGACTCCTGATTTAACTGCTAACTTAGGGGCAGTAAGATTTTGATTATACATTTCATCTTTAATTTTTTTAATAATTTGATTCATTTTATTACTCACTCTTATCCTTTTTAAGCCACCAAGTATTTTTGTAGTCATTCCAGTTAAATGTAAATTCATAATCACATCCAAAATCATCACATTGTCCGTTATGGCAAATGAAATTATTTTTATAAACGTAATCTACATTATATTCATAGCCGTCTTCATCATAAACTATAGCATCACAATCTACTTGTAATCTTACTTCTAACGGACAACCTAATTGCTTTTCTTGCTCTTGTGCTTTTAAGATGTATTGTTTTAAATCTTCATATGCCCTCCACAATTTATAATCTAATTCAGCTTCACTATTTGCATATTCAATCCAATTAGATGATGGTGCTTCTTTCATTGCTTCTGCACAATCACTTAACATCTCAAGTTTTTCCAACGCTTCACTAGGCTTTGCATTGTCGATTGCTTCTAGGCGTTGCAGGGCTTGTTCTACAATATCAAATTCTTTACCCCAATACTTTTTTAAATCATTATGATAATCTAAAACTTTAAATGCTTCTAAATATTCTTTATTCATTATTTCACCTCACTAATTGGTTTTACACTAATAATTTCATATTCGTAAAGTGTTGGGTCTTCTTCTAACCCATAAATACGAATACACTCTTCAACACTGGATAGTCGACAAGATTGCTCTACCCATTCACCCTGAGATTTCTCATCACGGTATCTAAATACAATATCTACCATACTTTCACCTCTTTCTAAAAGTTGACCATATTTTTACGGAATTTGACCGTCTTTTTACCAACCTGGTCGAAGTTTGATAAAAAGCGTTTGAAGTTTGGGCCGCGACTTGGCTTATGATAACAGATACCATCTTATGCTAAAAATTGCTTTTGCCCTTATAAAATTACCTTTGTCTACGTAAATATTAACCTCAGCTTCTAAAGAATTATCCGTATCCTTATTAATATTTTGCTGTACCTTATTTAGCATAGACTTTCACTACACATATGCATCATCCTCTCTTGAGTATATTTAATACTCATTCAAAGAAACGGAGCCAAAGCCCCGTTTCCTTTATATCAGTATTAAATTTTTTCTTTTTGTTTTAAAAATTTTTTAAGACTGGATTCTTCTCCATGATATCCACGGAAACCCTTTTTTATAGAAGGTTTTTCTTTTGGTTCTTCTTTGAATCTATCTTTTAAGGCTCCATTTATACCTGCAAAATTTTCTTCTTGCAGATATAAAGGGAAGCCAGAGAAAAAATGCAAGTGACAAACCCAATGGGCACGCTCTATTGGTGTCATATATTTTAAATATGCTTTAAGTTCTTCATTGGAAAGTTCTGCTATATTAGACATTCTATATATTTCTTCTTCTGAAATGTTTAATATTTCAAAAATGTCCATTTGTTCACATTTTAATTGTTTATCTCTACTATAAGGTGTCTCATACCAAGGACTCTTCCAATGGTCGTGAGCCTCTTCTGAAAAATATAGAAAGGTATGCGCTAATCTTCCATTTTCACACTCGGGAACGAAATCCCACAGATTCATTTGTTCCATATTATTTTCCTCCTTATTTAACTATTACTTCGTGGCAAATTGTACATATTTCATATTTTTTCCATCCTGAGAAGTCTTTCCATGATAGACTAAGGTCTATTTCTGTAAGGCCAAACCTTCTCTGTTCTATTTCTATGTGTAAATTAGGATTTTTAAAAACATAAAAATCTCTTATATCTTTAGGAAGTAAATTAAAGATATACTCATCAAAAAATTTTTGAATTGTTTCTTTCCCTTTATTTGTAAGATGAAGGCCATATCCACCTTCATAATCACATTGTAATTTTATTTCTGTGTCTGGGGTATCTTTTTCACTTTCTTTTAGATTCTTCAATAATTCTGAACCTTTTTTTCCTAAGGTTGTATTCCAATCATAATTTTCTACGCCTTCTTGTTCATAAGCAGCTAAACCATCACCATAATACATTTTAATCATATCATTTTTCCTCCTCTTTAAGTGTCCTATAACGATCTGCTAAAACTACATGCCCATTTTTACCACTATCTTTCTTCTTTGAAGATGGAGAAGATTCCTCTTTTTTTGCTTTTGCTTTCGCTTTACGTGCTTTCTTGGCTTTTTTATTTTCTTTACCAGATTTTTGTTTACTATAAGATGATAAACATTCTTGTAAAACTTTTGAACCAAAAGCAGCCTTTGCTAATGCCATTGCTATACCCTTATGAGCGTCGAATTTATCTTCTTCATCGCATTGCACTGATACAACACGTCCATCATCGAACTTGATTGTTGTTCTTCCTTTCTTTTCATTTGAATAAACTCCTGTAATTTTCATGTTATTTTCCTCCTTTTTATTATTAAATGTATTTACATCGTAACCAAAGCCATACTTCTTGTTCATTAGGGCTATAATGAATCCTGCCTTATCATATGATGACTCTCTGTATAAACCATATAATTTTTTAATATTGTTTATTGTTTTTTCATCATTTTTATACTTGTTTAATTTATCTGAACTAATTTCACTACACAATACATTAGTATATTCTGAATGAAAAATAGTTTCAAATTCTGTAAATGTTCTAGGCTCTGATAAAAGTTCATTTAAGAATCTCTGAGCATTCCTAATAGAGAATCTTATATTCTTATACCATTGTTCAGCGTCACACTCTATCGTGCTGGCAAGCTTGAACAACTCTTGGAAAAATGCGGAAGACAATTTGTATCCTAATTTTTCTGAATACTTAGATAAAACTTCTATACTTCTTCGTTCTGACCATAAAGGACGAATCCAAAGTCTAGGCAAATTAGGTAAATTTAAATTATAATTTGTACTTCGGAATATTGTAAAATGCCTATACAACTCTTCACGGAATGAATCTATTTCGTCCTCATCAAAAATGTAAAGATTTATTCTATTTTTCATAAACACTGGAATAGCAGTAGTAAGCAAAGATTCAGTATGGTTTATAACATAAACACTTTTAAACTTTAATTCATCAGTTTTATGCAGAGCACAGCTCAAAGCTTCTTGTGTAAAGTTTTGAGCATTTTCCCATATTATATAATAAGGACGGTCTTTCGGACACTTATTAAAAAAAGTACAGATGTCTGTTTCTGTTACTATTCCTTTACAAATATCAAAACGTTTTATATCTTTTTCACTCTTTATATCTGCTGTTAGCAGCAAAAGTCGTTCTGCGTTATTACGTAGCATAATATATTTATCAGTCGTTGGGCTCACAAATGCGATTTGTCCAATATTTTCTAAAGCATCTAACAGTTCAATTATTCGATCTTTCATGTTATATTTTCCTCCTAATATTTTATTTCAATACTTCTACTAACTTCTATTACTGTAGGATTTTTATAATTACCTACATAAAGTTTCTTATCTTTGTTTTCATGCACAACTTCAGCACTTAACAAATCACGATTTAAACTTTGTACAAACAAGTCTTCTGAATCAATATAGGTAATACCAATTCTCCAACCACCTTCAGTAAATTCTACAAGGTCACCCATGTCAGTTTCATGTAGCAAATAATCTAATACAGTCATTTTGTTTCCCTCCTATGTTGATTTAAAATAAGTTCACCGTTCATTAAAGCTTCTTTGACACCGACCATAATTCTTACAGAGCTTACAAGGTCCTGTATAGTTTTTAGGTGTTCAGCTATAATTTTTGCTTGTATTTGATTTTCCATTCGAAGTATTTGGTTTTCTTCCTCAAGTTTTACTTTTTCATTATCAATCTTTGATTCTGAAATTAAAATATAACCATAATTATTTTTTACAGTTTCTTTAACTTCTTTCCATACTCTTGACTTTAAAGTACATCCTTCACCTTTAGCAAGTTTACAAATAGTTGTTTGCTTCTGACCAAGTAAACGAGCGAACTCACCTTTGTGTTTTCCACCATCTGGAAATAATTGTTTATATAATTTATTTAAAGTTATATCTCTCATTTTAACACCTCTATATATAAAAAGAGACGAGGCCGAAGCCCCGTCATTTATTATTTAAATTCTAACTAATTGAATACTTCTTGTAGATAAGAAATCTCTACCAGCAAATAGTTCTACAGCATCTCTATTAGTGATTCTGTCTACTTTATAGCCTTCTAAAGCTCCAGTTTCAGCTAGAGCATTGTAAATCTTTTCATAAGTTAATTCTTCATATAAAGCGCCACTAATTTCTAATTTGAAATCTTTTGATGCTTCATTTTTAAATCTGATATTAACAGTAATAACTGAAGTGTTAGCTAATCTTTGAGCTTCTACTTCTTCTGCATATTCAGTTTGATATTCAGATTTGTATTGCTCTAATAATTGTTGAGCTTTTTCTTCAGCTAAAGTATTAACTTGTTCTTCATCTACAACTTTAACAATCTTTTCAACTTCAACGATTTTCTCAACAGGAACTTCAACAGTAACAGTTTCAGTAACCACTTCTGTTACAGGAATTTCTTTTTCGATAATCTTTTCAACTTCTACAATCTTTTCAACAGGAACTTCGATAGTTTGATATTTAATTACTTCAACTTCCTTTTCAACTTCAACAGGCACCTCTACCTTAACTTCTTTTTCAACTACTACTTCTTTTTCAATTACTTGAGGTTCTGTAGTAGAAGCAGCAGCAGTGTTTTGATCCTTATTCCATAAAATAATGGCTAGAATCACTAAAGCGATAACTACTAGAATAGTTCCAGCAAATTGAAGAACAGCATTCTTGAAGAATATGCTCTTCTTAGTACAGCTATGAATGTAAACCTTCTTATTATTTTCCTTTGTCATGATTTTCCTTTCTCCCCTAACGGACTAGACTTACATGACGATAAGTCCGGGAATCCGAATCTTTATATAATGTGGTGAGCTGGTTTTATATCAGTAGGCAACCAGCAAGCCTTAAACAAGATATCTATCACCTTTAATATTCTTGTTTATTGCGATAATACATTTCAAGATAATGGACGTTTTTGTCGCGTTTTCTTGATTGGTCAGCTTTGACTTCGTTTTTAGACTTCTTAGAAGCCTTCTTTTCAGGAGTGACAAAGCTCATAGTATTATAAGTCTTTTTCATCGCCAGCTTCCTCCTTTCTTACAAGTGTTTTGTTAGCTAATTCATCTAGACCACCGTCTCGGATTAAATCTAGTAATCCACCAGTTTTAACTTCAACGTAAAAGTCTCCAGTTTTATTGTTTTCTGCCATCCACTCTTGATGAATAAATTCTTGACAATCATATGAATCAGTGTATGCATTGAACTTAGCAACACGCTCACGAGTTGCTGTGAATTCCATACCACCTTCATATCTAAAGCATTTAGATTCATCAATTTTGTTAGTATCATATTTACGTGGCTTATTCATTACCATGTTGCCACCATAAATATCGATATCAACTTCAGCACCTTCATAAATCATTACAGGATGTTCATGTCCATAGAAATCTCTAAGTTTTAATATTAGTTTATTTCTGTTTTTGTTTTTCATATTATTCATCTCCTCTTCTAAAATAATAATCAATAAACTTAAAACTTAATTTCAATATTCCACAACCTATAGCTGCGAATACACCAATAAATAAAAATATTAATACATTTACCATATATTTTACCTCTTCTTGAGCTCTAGCTCATTCAAGAGAACGAATCCTAAGACTCATTCTCTTTATATCAACTAAGCTCTGCGTTCAGCTGAATAATCAATAATTGAATAACCTTGTTTAACAAAGTAATCAATTACTTCTGGAGTAGTAGTTGATAAAGTTAAAGAAATAGCATTACGGAATACTACTTTTCCTTCTTCATCTAATACTTCTTTTCTCATATTAACGAACATGTTGCTGTCCTCCTTTCTTTAGTATTTTTTTGGTGGAATTTGAGTATTAAATACTCAATCAAGGATACGAGTCTCCTCATATCCTTCGATTCAATGTTTAATTATACTATGAATATTAAATTGTTTTTACCAGTATCGTTCAGAGACACCACAGTAACAATATGACGTAATGTTACCATTCTTATCATACTCTATATCAGCATTTTTAAATTTAAAAACACCAAATTCTACTCCGATGTCTTCAAGATAATTGATCTTAATCCATAATACTGTTTCATTGTCAGTAACGAAGAAATCTGAATTATTTTTTCTAAATACATATAAAGTTTTTTTCATAATAAATTACCTTTTATCTTTCTGCCTCTTGCTGGAGTCGAACCAGCGTTAGTCCCTTAGAGACATATATATGAGGAGCAGCGAACTACTCCTCTATTCAGTTTTATGGCTCATATATTATTCTCTTTATATATCTATTTCATTCATTATATCCAATATATACCATTATATATTGAGAATAATACGTTACTTCTCCTTAGCACTTCAAGGAATGAAGGGTTTCAGCTCTTACCTACTTGCTTGCGCTTTCGAACTGGCTTCTGGCTCAAGGCCATTCTGACCAGTGTGGCCCACCTGCTTCTTATCAAGAAACTCCAATTGTAGATGGTTCAAGGGGCTTTCACCCTCACTTCATCTGGTTTCTCCACCTTCACCGTCGAGGATTACCCATATATCATATAGATATATAGTCATTTTTATGGACTCACACCAACTGCCTCTTCCAGGGTACGATATACCTTCTCTATGCCTCCTACAGGGCGTTCAACCATTTATTTTCAACAGGCTTCAGTTCGGTGTCGCTTTTTATGCGTCTCTCTGTCACCTACTACTTACGTAGCTATAGTATTCTTCCAGCTTCTCCCAAGCTAGTGGTTCAAACGACATTTGTTATGTCTCCCACGTTCACTTGGATTTACCGCTGGTCCATAGGTATGGTTACCAGGATAGTCAGTCTAACTATCCTATATGGTCTATTCTGCCGAGATTACTCCCTGCACCACAAGACCCTCGCGTTGTAACTTACCCTTTTCAGGGCCTCTCCGTTACTGGCGTTAGCACATTGCTGTGCCGATATGAACCTCTAGGAGACTAATCCTAGTGTTATCATATCAACAGACTCATTCGTTAGTCTGCTTTGGTTACGACCTGACTTTCTGTTCTTGGAACTACTTGCGTTTACGCTTTCATTGTCCGTACGGCTCTGTCTTATTCATAATAGGCTTTTCTCCATACTATGGAACGTATTTCATTACCTGGACTAC
>Ga0326511_10004617_pt1 | contig 10922 bp, 9 predicted proteins | sample 0_2496_0518_D_FD_203701 | JGI IMG/M metagenome (GOLD analysis project Ga0326511, IMG submission 203701) | Bovine rumen microbial communities from UC Davis, California, United States - 0_2496_0518 | ecosystem: Host-associated > Mammals > Digestive system > Stomach > Rumen | place: USA: California... | reverse complement strand
GGCCTTGCGCAGGTCTGGGGCCAGCAACTTCTGTATCTGCGGGAAATGCGTCACGAAGTCCGTGACGTCCTTCAGGGGCTTTGCCTTAGTTTCAGGTTTCAGGTTTAAGGTTTCAGGTTTCAGGTTTAAGGTTTCAGGTTTCAGGTTTCTGGTTTCAGGCGTTTTACTTGAAACTTGAAACTTGCAACTTGAAACCTCCCCCATCTCGCGCGGCAGCCTTACCCAATGCACGTTGGCGTTCTCCAGGGCAATGCTGCTGCTGCAGCTGATGCCCGTCGCGTCGAGGTCGTAACAAACATATATGTTACAGGCCACCGCCTGCATGCGGCAGAGCAGTGCCTGCAGCCATTCCTCCACCACGCCGTCGTGTATGCCCGCCGTCTCGCTGTTCAGCCACAGCACGTGCGCGTCGGTAGCCGCCCACATCTGCATGGCGTCGCGCGGACCGCTGCACAGCACCAGCCGCTTCATCTTGTAGTAGGTAACCTTCTCGTTCTTCACCTCCTTCGTCAGCTCCACTATCGGGTGCCTGCGCTCCCGTTTCCAGTCGGCATACCAGGGTCGGTCGGCGTTGCCGTCGCCAGTCGTGTGCTCGTCGGTTTTGCCGCCGACGGTCATCTGCCTCAGTGCCGCTACCGCCACGCTGTCACCATACACCTTCGTCGCCACGCCCTCCTTTCTGTCCCAGTACCACTTCGTCCTGCCGCTGGCTTTCGGCTCATACTTCTTCACGCCCCAGTCGTAGGTAAAGACGAATATGGGGTAAGACGGACGGGCATGTACCTCCAGTGAGCAATGGCCGCCCTGTTTGGCATCCACCGGTCCAGTGATGAACGTCGCCACGGGGAACACGCTGAACTCGCGCTCCAGCACTTCGCCCCATTCCTGGGCGGTCTTGGCTTCTCCCCTACCCCGCCAGTAGTTGCGGTCTAAGGAGCAGCGGTATAGCGGCAGACCGCTATCAGGGTCGAACTCCGTCACCATGTCGCCTATCTGAATCTCGGCGGCGTTGCCGTTAGTTTCAGGTTTCAAGTTGCAAGTTTCAAGTGTTTCGCCATCCTGTGCGCCAGCCTTATCTAAAACTTGAAACTTGAAACTTGAAACCTCCTCCTCCGTGGCCTTGCGCCTTGCCAACTCCACCTTGAAGCCCAACGCACGCAGGTGCTGTTCCGTCCAGGGTGTCAGGTCGAACTCGCACTCCTGCGGTTTGATGGCCTGCGTGCGCTGTTCGGGGGTCGTCGGCGTCATGCCGCTTAGCTCAATGCCGTGATCGTCGACGAGCTGCTGCAGCACCTCGCGCATCTGCTCCGTGGTCAGCGCCGTATGGTCGTAGCCCAGCAGCGCAGCCTGCAGCGAGATAGCTCCGTAGCCGCGCCGCCCGCACTTGCCGTAGCAAATCCAGCCCGGAGAGTCGGCACCGCCCTCGACGCTCTGGTCAACCTTGAACGATGGAGTCCTGTCGTTGTGGTCAGGGAACGGGCAATAGTACGTCGCCTTGCCCCCGCCCTTCGGCAGGTGGTAAGGCTCATGCCCATTCTCGCGCATCACATCAACAAGCGAGATGTTCTTCAGTATTTTGATGTCTTCTTCTGTCACGATGTTAGTAGTAACCGGTTCTTAAAACGGTATCTCTTTCTTCTGGGCCAGCTGCAGCTCGCCCCGCAGCGCGTCCATCTCTGTCATATACTGATTGATGGCGGCATCCTTGTCATTGATGCGTTCGCGCAGGTTCTCCACGAGCTGTTGTAGCGAGGCCAGTTGCTTACGCTCGGCCTCCCACCGCTCCACCATATTATAATATAGTTCTTGTAGCCCGCGCACATTCTCGCCGGCCTTCTCTAATTGAGCTGCCAGCTCGTCGCGCTCCGCCTCGTAGGGATTGTTGCCCAGCAGGGCTGCAAGAAGATTCTTCAGGTATCGTTTCATGTCGTCGCCTCCTACATAGTCCGAGTGATACATACAGCCGGTACGCTGGGGTCCGTGCGCACCTCATACTCCTTGTCCTCCAGCTTCATGTCATGTACTTGCACCTTAACCGACTTTATCTTCTTCTTGTCGGCCAGGGTGAAGATGCGCGACTGTCTGACCCGCATACCCCTTAACTCTTCTTTGCTCACAGTCTCCTGCATAATTGTCTGAAAATCTCTTAAATTATATGCGTTAATAACACAAAAACGGGAGAAAAGCCTTACCTTTGCAAGTGTTCTAAGTTCGCATTGGCGACGCACGGCTTTCCGCTGAAAGGCGCTTCACCGCGTCTGCAGGCTCTCTCAACCCGTCGGCGAGTTAATTAACTAACTCGTCTGCAAAGGTAAGAAAGTTATCTCAAAGTCGTGTTGATTGCTGTCGATTATTAACGTAATTTAATTATAGTTTCAACATGGCAAAGAAAGAGAAAAACAATTTCACACGCGCCGTGGAATGGCTCAAAACCCACGGAGTAGTTAAGGATCAGAAGGATATGGCCGAGCGTATGGGCACTACGGAGAACACCATCTCGCGCAACAAACACGGTAGTGTCAAACGGCCCGATGACGACACGCTCCGAAAGTTCAGCGAACAGTTTGGCGGCATCATCAACATCGACTACCTGCGTGGCGAGAGCAAGGTGATGCTGGTGAAAGACCTTGCTGCACGTCGCTCTGTCAAGCAGAGTGATCCCGCAGATAAAACGGCATCGCTCCTCGCCGCAAAGGATGAAGTTATCGCCGCTAAGAATGAGGCGATTGCCGCCCTGAAAAGCAAACTCTCCAGCAAGGACGAGACCATCGCCGCCCTAAACGGTCGGATTTCCGACAAGAATGATGTCATCGCCACGAAGGACAAACTCATCAGCACCCTACAGCAACAGAATGACGACCTGCGCATGCAAGTCGCCTCGGAAAAGGGGCTTTATCGTCCTGGTATTTCCCAATCGGAAGCTGCTGATCGTGAGACCGCTCAAACATGATGATGGGACATGGTGCACGTAAAAGACCGCTACCTGATGACGGTCTTTTTCTTCCACTCTTCATCTGGCGTCAACCAGCATCATTCAAGTTTAAGCCAATAGCTGCCTGTTGAGTAGAGTACACACTTGCCGCCTGGGCTGATAGTGACCGAATTATGCCTGTTGCCGGACGTGTCAGGATCGTCGTACACACCCCACGCGAAGTAGTTGCCTCCGTCAGGGCATCCGATGCTGTTATTACCAGAGTACATATTATATACCGTCACCAGCTTGCCTGTAGCGTCCTTCGGCAAGGGTACGTTTATAGCGTACGGATATCCCCATGGGAAGTAAACGACATCGGCGTTATAGGTGCAACTTCGCATGCCGACGCCTTTCGGGTCGTCGACATCGCCTTCCGTCATTTCCGAGACCATAGCCGCCGTGTAGTATTGACCGACGGTGAAGCCGCTGTGCCCCAGGCCTACAAGTTGGTTGTAGGCTTCCTGCGTACAGAAAAACCACGACTCGTTGCCGCCGACACAGATGGCATGGTAGAGGTTTGTAGCCTTTATCGTACCCTCGACCGTCACATTGCCGCTGCCGTCCACATGCACCTTACCCTGCGCCATCCATTCCTCGCCGGTCACGGCGTTCATGACCTTCATCGGTCGGAACTTATACTGCCCGCTGGCTGGCCATGCGTCAGTGGCCATCGGGTCGCTGCCGTCGAACCATGCGTAGGGCGTGCGTCGGTCGCTGCCCGACGAGGGGAACAAGGTTGTCGCATTGGTCATGTCGATGACGGTTTCTTCGCCCGTACTGCTGACAAGCGTGCCGTACTGCGACAGGAAGAAGTCTCCAGCCACGACCCAGCCGCCCAATTTGGCGAACATGGAGAAGAGCATCTGTGTTATCACTATGCCGAAGTTGTTGGCCTTCGTCCATTTGGTACTGCTGTCGTCAGGTTTGTCGGTAGCTGCTGCCGAGTCGGCTGTCAGATACCAGTAGCCCAGGTCGCTGCCGTTGTCATCCGTGAGATGCACGATGGGCGTTGCCGTTGCCGTGCGCGAGTACTCACGTGCCTCCCATTCACCGGCCGGATAACCCATGCGACCGGTCGCGCCGTCGTTGCCCTTTGCGCCGTCGCGCAGGATGGGCACGTCGACCATTGCCAGCGTGTTGCTGGCTTCTATTGCGTTAACGTTCGGAGCCGTCGAGAGGCAGAACTCTACAAGTCGGTAGTTGACGTTAGGGACAACCGATACGGTAGCCAATCTCGTCCAGTTCGTGTATGAGCCGTTAGCTTCAAGGAAACGGCGATAGATGTATGGTGCACTGGTGTTGATGGATGAGCTATATTCCGTCTTAGACGACGTGGTGCCCTCGGTCTTCGTGTAGCCACACTTGACGGTTATCATAGTCTCGTTGTAGCCGCCCATGGCGTTGCGCGTGAAGTTGATGACCGAGCGGTCTGGGTTCAGCGTGTAGATGACGCTATCGTCACCTTTCGGCCCCTTGATGTCGCCGACGTCCTTCCATCTTGGCAGCGAGGCCGACGCGGTGCTGCGTACCTTCATCCATAGGTGACCGTCTATCAAGTATCCGTCGCCGATGCTGGCAGCGAATCCGTCCCAGCCGCCTGACAGGTATGCCTGTGCGTCTTCTCCATACTGTGTATTGTAGTTCAGTAGCACGATGTCGCCCTCATTGGGCGATGAGGGGTATGCCGAGGATTGCTCCCCCCACGGTATGACCTTGACGGCCTGCCCCTTGATGCTGATGGACGTGCCGTCGGCTGACAGATAGTAGTCGATGACGGGCGGCGACCAGTAGCTCCACGTCGTGCCGCCGTCATTGCTGTACCGCTCGATCATCCAACGGTATCGGTTCGTCGTCGTCACCTGCGTCGGCGTGTTGACGGCACCCCATCCCGACGGGTTATCCTCCGCGGTCGGGATGGTGCCGGTGTAGGTGGCCGAGTTCGTCGAGCGGTAGCGACGCTGGATGTGCGTTGACTTGCCGTCCCTGACAACCGTTACCGATATACCACCACTGGCTTTCCTGTCCATAGCGTCCTTTATGATTCCGTTGAAGCAATGATAATACCAGACACCGAACCGCCGTTTCTGTCGACGATGGCATAGCTGACAGTCACCTGACCGCCATCCACCTGTTCCGTCAGACCAGGCACGGTGACCTTCTTGGAGATATTCATATATCCGTCCGTTACCGCACCTGTATTACCTGCGATTTCAGACAGGTCAGCCGTACATGTCGTACTGTCGCTGGCCAGCAGCTTCAGCTTGTACGTCTTGTAGGCTGCCTTGACGTTTGCCTGGTCATTTTTCGAGGCCATCCATACGGTGAACACCACGTTCTCGTCCTCACGCAGGTTCGCATTGCTGCTGCCCTTCGGATGAGTGATGTACATGAAGTCATCGTCAACCTGGTCGTCCACCTCCTGATAGGCCGAGCAGAGCAGCTTGGGCTGCGTGTCGGTGCTGTAGAAGTCGCAGCGGATGGTGGCGTTGTCGGTGATGTCAGCCTCCGTCAGCTCCAGTTTCATCTGCTGCTGCGTGCCAGTTTTGAAAGTGTTGAACCTTGTGTCGCCTGCGTAGTCGCTGACCCCCTCAAGATACCATTTTACCTGATACGATCCTGTGGACTGCTGTGCCGTGGCAGCATACAGGCTTGGCAGCAGGATGACCTTGCCGCCTGGCTCCGAGGCTATGGACGACGTGATGACGCCTGTTCCGTCAAAGTCAATGAAGCCTTGCCAGCCCGTCGATGCCAGCTCGGATATACGGACAAGTATATCCATTGAGTATTCGAGCGTACCACCGTTAGACTCTATTTTGCCTACATTGCCGATGACGTCCTGATCGATGCTGCCGAAACCTGCCAGATTGCCGTTGATGGTCAGCGTTGGCAGCTGAACGCCATCGACAGTCTGCGTGCCCTTGATGAACAGAGGATATTCCTGACCGTTCTTCTCGTAGGTGTAGTCCTTGCTGTTGTTCCCCGTAAACTCAATCTCTAAGCCGTTCCACATCCACTTGTAGTCCTGAGGAGCCTTCAGTGCGCCCCCCAGACGTGTGTAGGCCACGATGACGGGATGGTTGGTGGTGTCCGGATTGCCGTTGACGCTCCAGTCAGGGGAGACCTCCTTGGACGTGGGGTTCCATCGCTGCTGCAGCGACATGTTGGCGAGCAGGTAGCCGCTGGCCACCTGTCCGTCCTTGATGGCGGTAATAAAAAACCTGTTACTTGCTGTTGCCATAGTCTTATTCTTCTTTACGTGTTACTTACTATTCCGGGCCTTTCCCAGTGTGTACTTGTTCTCCTTGATGAGCCGCTTGGCTTCATCGCTTGTGATGGCGGTCACGTCCAGTCCAGTCACATACTCCTGCTCCGTCAGCCTGACGTTGCGGAGGTCACGTGCGTTGACCACGAACCTGCCATCCTTGGTTACATAGCGCTGGGCGATGAACCCCGTGCGCTCGGCTACATTCCTGCTTGCCAGAAAAACATTGTCTTTCTCCATATCACTCTATTGTTATAAGTTAAACTCCACATACTACGGCCTTGCCGTTGCTGTCGACCACCATCTTCCCGTCGCACATCACTGTTACCAGGTGTCCTACGGTGTAGAGGTCTACAGTGACGTTAACGCTGGCACCAGTACGGCTGAACAGGTCGCTGCCGGGAACGATTATCTCCGGCCCCCAGCCCTGCTCCTTGCGCACCATGGTGTCCGACGGCTGCGTGAACCAGTTCATGCGGAAGTAGCGTTCCACCTTCTCCTGCGGCACGTCCTTGCCGTTAGCCTGGACGATGCACCCGAACCGCTTCATTTCGCCCGCCGACCGTATGGCCTCGCCGCTCATGCTGTATGGCAGCGCCTTCAGGGCCGGCCACTTCCACATCAGCGTGCTTTGCGCCCTTGCGGGATGGTTGGGCACACTGAGCGTCGTGTCAATCGACAGTCTGACCTCTACCAGTGCATTGTCAATGTACTCCGCATCCAGCGTCAGTGTGTCAGTATATTGTCCGCTGACATACCCCAGTGTCACACTGTCGCTGAGCAGTTCGCCGTCAAGGTACCAGAAGAACTTGACGCTTTCTGGTGCCATGACCTCCGCACCCTTGTACGCCACGGCCTTAAACTGCCGCAGGCTGCTGTCGTCGCGTATCGGGTCGTAGCCCACCAGCGACGGGTTCTTCAACTGTACGCTGATGATGTTCTGAGCCTTGTTCTCAGACGTGAGCATCGTCAAGGCCTGGAACCTGTACTTCTCGTTACGGCTGTTGTCGGTAGCTTCCACCTCGCAGCGTATGGTGACCGAATAGTTGTCCGTCGGCCCTACGTTGTGCCGGACCGCCAGGCTGTCAATGACCATGCCGTCTTTCCTCGTCAGGTAATAGTCGGCCGATGCAACGCGCGATATGACCGGCGTGTCACTGTTGCCAAGATACCACTTAACGTCGATGGCTGACATCTGCGACAGCGGCACAACGGCCTTCGTCTCAGGGTCTGTCAGCGTCAGGACGGGGGTCAGCACCAGCGGAGTCTCCTGCCTGTCTTCAGGCTCATACTTGTTAGTCAGCGCATTGTACACCTGCGAGAGCGACGCGCCGCCGCCGCTTACGAACAGTGCACCCGTCAGCGGACTTCTCCGCGTCGTCATGACCACGGGCGGTGCGGGGTTGGCTACTATCTCCTGAGTGCCGGAACCGCCGACCGAAGGCAGTGCGCCGACGGTGTACAGGTCTACGCCGACGTTCACCTTGACACCGCTTGTGCGGTAGATGTCGCTGCCCTGGATGGTCTTCTCGTAGCCCCAACCCTGGTCCTTACGTGTCATGGTGTCCGTAGGTTGCGAGTACCACCTCAGCCTGATGTAGCGGTTGCGCTTCTCGCTGCTGATGTCCTTGCCGTTGGCCTGGACGATGGCCCCGAACCTTACCTGCTGTCCGGCCCGGTTGACAGTCTCTCCGCCCTGGCTGTATGGAATGGCCTTCAGCCGTGGCCACTTCCACAGCAGCGTGCTCTCAGCGCGTGCGGGCTGGTCAGGCTCACTGGCCGTCGTGTCGGTAGCCATCCGAACCGTTACCAGCACGTCGTCGGCATACTCAGCGTCCAGCGTCAGCGTGTCCGTGTGCTGCCCGCTCACGTAGCATGCCTTGCTGCTTCCGGCCAGCGTGCCGTCAAGGTACCAGAAGAACTTCACGTTGGCAGGGTCTATGGCTTCAGCCCCATTATAGGCCACTGCCTTGAACTGCCGCATGCTGCTGCTGTCGCGAATCGGGTCATAGCCCACGACGGATGGGTTATTCAGCTTGATGTCAAGCACGTCGTGCGCCAGGTTCTCCGATGTCAGCATCACGTCGGCATTATATTTGTACACCTCGTTACGCTCAGGGTGTATGAACGTCACCTCGCAGTGGATGACCACCGCGTAGTTGTCCGTCGGTCCGACGTTGTGGCGCACCACCAGCCGTCCGGTCAGCTTCTCACCGTCGTCGGTGCTGACCGTTTCGAGGTTGTATTCATCCGAAGGGTCATGCGACGTGATGGGATTGTCCGGGTCCGTGATATACCACTTGACATTCAAGTCCGCCACCTCCACGTTCTGCTCGGTGTCCGGGTCAACCATCGTCAGCACGGGCCTGAGCACAAGGGGTGTCTCCGTGCGGTCTTCAGGCTGGTACCTGCTGGTTATCACGTCGTAGACCTGCGTCAGCGAACCGCCGTCGGCGGTTACAGACAGTGCGCCGGTCAGCGGAGTCCTTGTAGTCGTCATGACTACGGGCGGTGCTATGTTGTGAATCTTCTTCATATCTCGTTATACTATTGTTATTGCGTTGACTATCTCAGTTTCCTCGCCGCCTGTCAGGAACGTGGCGGTACACTTGAATCCCACCTTGCCATTGTTGGTGGCCCAGTTCGATGGCAGGTCGGCATTGGTGACGTGCAGCGTCCTGGTCCGTGACTTCAGCGCCGTGCCGTCATCCGTCATGGTACTGTTGCCCCACGCCTCGTCCAGTGCCTCATACTGCGACTCGCGCTGCCACGCCCACGTTTGCACCTTATCGCTGATGTCCTCCTGGCCGAACAGCAGGTAGGGCACGACCCGCTCGTCAATGCTGTCGGGCCTGACGGCAAGGCCCATGATGGGCGTCGGGTCACTGCCGTCGCTGTAGAATCCCAGCGAGAACGTGCCGCCGCTGACGTGCGCCCAGTCCGAACAGCCAATCTCCGGCTTCTGCCGCGTGCCGTCATCCAGGCACTCCCACAATGCGCCCTGCCGCCACACGCGGCTTGTCTCCAGTTCGTTCTCTTCCTGCCAGCCCTTGCTGACGGTGGTCAGCTTCTCGTACAATTCGGCGTCGGTCAGTGCCGCGTTCTCGCTGCTGAGCCGCTTGCTGATGAACCGCTGGCGCGTCAGGCTCTCGCGGTGGTAGGGCTCTGCAATGGATTCACCCTGCGTGAAGGTCAGCGGTTCCGTGCCCTCCCAGCCCAGGGCGGCGGCTGTGGCGGCGGGCAGCGTGCCGTCTGGAGTGCGCGTGCCAGTCGGGCCACGATAGATGACGTGCGGTGTGGTGTCCCACATGCCACGGTCGGAGATGACTGTGCGCATGGGCCTGTCAGGTAAATCGTCTGGATTAAGTCGCCACCGGTTGTTGTATTCCTCTGTACCCAGTATGCCGGTGTCGAGGTCTACGGTACGCTGACCGTTGCCGTCGGGAGCCGACACCGTGCCGAGCTTCAGCCACCAGTAGCCCGTTCTTCCGTTCTCTGTCTGCCGGGCGGGGATGGCGGGCCAGTTGTATTTACTGCCGTCGGCACCAGTCACGTTGTTCAGCGGCGCCGTGGCGCTGGGGTTGGGCGAGAGTATGTAGGGGTCGGTCCACTCATTGTTGGCGTCCTTCACCTGGGCGGCAAACACCAGGTAGGCGTCGGCGTGGGCCGTGGCCAGCGAGGTGCTGCTGGTCGGGTCTTCGGCCATGCGCAGACGTGCATAGATGGTATAAGGCTTCTCCGGATCAGCCAGCCGCCTGTTGCGACCGCGTAGCGTCCACTCCTGATAGGTGCCGTCCACCATGCCGAGGGCGTAGATGGGCGGATAGTACACCCTCACCTTCGCGCCACGGCTGATGGTGACGGCCAGGTCGCTGGCCGTGCCGTTGCAGTTTGGCACGATGCTGATAGCCGACGGGGCTATGTAGTAGACAGAGGATGTACGAGCCATTGATTGTTATATCGCCTTTTGTTTCGCACATTATATATATTATGGGGCGATGGGTCAAGGGCAGGGCTTGCAGATGGCTGATGTAAGATGGCTGATGGCTGATGTTGCCATTCGGATTGTGCTCAGCCATCTTCCATCTTCCATCATCCATCTCCCCCTCTGCCCTTGACCTTGAAACAGCCTTTTCATATATTGCCGACACAACAATCAACAAAAGACAGACATCATGGCAACAGCACCAGACCTCACGAAACTGAAGCATGTCATCGCACAGCAGCTTCACATTTATTACGAGACACTGGAGGACGGTACGAACGTGCTCCGACACATCCGCGTACACCAGCGCACACTACAGATGCCCGCCGACGGCGGCGTCACCGTTGACATCGTGACACCCGACGGCAAGATAGCTACCGGCAAAGTCAACAGTCAGTCTATAGAAAACGAGAGCGTAGAGATGGAAGACCTCTCGCCAAGAGTGAAGGAGCAGATGGCCGATCGCGTCAGCCAGCAGGATCTCGACAATTTTCAAGTGTAACTACGAATTAATCGAATTATACGAATGATGACTATGACAACGACAAAGACAATCGGCAAGGCTCCTGCCCCCAAGGGCCGCAAGCGTACACACACCAAGCCCGCAGTGAGCCGCGAGGCGCAGCAGTCGGAGCAGATAGCCCGCACGCTGTACGCCGCACTGACCACACCCGACGCACCGAAGGCCAGCCCGATGGGCT
>Ga0326511_10004616_pt1 | contig 10925 bp, 7 predicted proteins | sample 0_2496_0518_D_FD_203701 | JGI IMG/M metagenome (GOLD analysis project Ga0326511, IMG submission 203701) | Bovine rumen microbial communities from UC Davis, California, United States - 0_2496_0518 | ecosystem: Host-associated > Mammals > Digestive system > Stomach > Rumen | place: USA: California... | reverse complement strand
ATGCAGGGTGGGGGGCTATTTTCGTCAGACCCCCCTCCACCCTCCTAAATGAAAACCATCCAGAGGGGAGTAAGGAAATGAAATAAAAATGAGTGTAATTTAGCATCGTTTTTCAACTCAAAAACTAAAATAATGCGTAATAGTTTCACAACAAATGCGAACTAAAACACAATTGAACGAGTTAAAGGCCTTAAAAAGATGAACACATTAAAAGTAAGAGCATTCAAAACACATTTAATGCTTCAAATGCTCTTACAATGGAGGAAGAACTATGAATAGAAAGCTAATTAACTAAACTATTCAACAATCTTGTATTCAACATCAGAATCAACAACTCTTTCAACCTTCTTGTATGAAACACCTTCAACGCAAGTAAGATTGAATTGACAGATCGTATCAACAGCAGACTTAATAGCACGCTGTTGTACAAGAGGCGGAGCATCAGAAGGCAAGAAGCGCACTTCTGGATCACGAGCTACATAACCTGATGTATGATAGCCTTTCTGCTCATCGAATCTGTACCAGTCATCATATTCTGTAAAGGGGTCAAAAGGGTTGTCTGTAGTGGTAACCCAATACTCTGTTATTTTCATTTATTGAGCTCCTTTCCTACAGTGGAGGGGGATACTCCTAAATACTCGGCTATTTCTGCAACCGTATACCCGGCCTTAGACAGGCTCTTGGCTTTACTTATTTTTGCAGAAGTCATAGCTTTATTTTCTTTAGGCGTAGCCCTCTTTTTATAGTCGTCTTCGTTAGCATTGCTAAGTAATTTTACGACCTGGGTGTGCGGAATGGCCCCCTTCTGTATAGCCTCCCACTCCCTATCAGTGAATACCACCCGGGTCTTCTTAGCCCCCGTAGCTTCCCTGGCTTTTTCGATCCTTTTAGCTGTCCATTTTCTGATCTCTGCCTTAGTAGGCTCGTTTCCTTGACGACGGGCATCATCAATTAAAGACTGGACCTCACTATTCGCTAGGATCTGGGCCTGTCTTTCACGGGGTGCATTCTTAAGGGCGGTATTTAATTTACCCTGGAGGGACTTAACTTCCTCAGCATATTCCTTAGCCGCATCCTTATTGTATGTGACATTTTTAGTAGCCAGCTTTTCTTTACGGGCTCTATTTCCCAGGGCCTTACATGCATTTGCATAGTCCGCATATACCCTCTCTATTTTCGTATTTGATTTCGAGATAAGATCGTATGCGTTTTCTGTCTCGGCCATCTGATATGATTTCTCTTGTGCATATCTGACTTCGCCTTCTCGCTTTGTGTAGATCTTTTTCCCAGTCTCGGGATCTACAGTAACGTCATAGACAGGTTTTCCCTTTGCCTGTTTCCATATCTTCTGTCCTGTTTCAGGATCAATTGTATATGGCTGGTTGGTCATCCGCTTATCTACATAAACTGGATTCTTGGCTCTTGAAATTAAAGTCTGAGCACCGCCTTTTCCTGTTACAGGATCCTTAGGCTGGTATTTAGCTTTAAGTTCATCGATCCTATTTTCTTTTTCAGATCTATGCCAATCCAATTTGTGCTTTTCTGCATCGATGATGCAGTTAGCATGCTTTGTTGCTCGAGCTAATTCCTCAGGAGTTGCTCCCTGAAGAGTCATATCCGTAACAAGGTTAGAAATCTTACCCATTTCCATCTGAGTCTGGGCATGAGTCATGACTTTCATTCCCTTATATCCGGGATAGCTCTCTTTAGCGTCAAAGTTCTTAAGTCCTTCCAAAGGAGGATCAACCTTAATCAAACGTTTTCCGTTTGGCTGAGCATTATTAGGAATTACAAGAACTGTGTCGCCGTCGAAATCGGCTCCTGACAATCTTTCTGCTACTTTGGCATTAATTCCAACAGCGTCAATAGCACCAGGAGTGATTATTCTTTTTCCTTCGGCATTCTTGTTATTCACAGTGAGCTGAGGGATCTGATATCTTCCTTCGTGAGGATATCTTATGCAGACAACGGTTTCGCCATCTTTAAATTGTGGCGCATAGATTTCGTTATCCTTAAGCGTTGTCATGGGAAGAATGACATTCCATGCCTGTCTAGGCATAGCTGCGGCTTTCAAATGTACTGCTGCAGCATCGCATTCATCAGCGAACGACTGAAGCATTTTCTGTTTGACAGCCGGATTAGTAAGAGCGCAAATATCATCATATTGCTGCTTTCTGAAATCCAGATCAATTCCAAGCTGTCTCTTTGCTAATTCAGGAGACTGCTTAGACAACATCTGTGAAGCAAGGGTCTTTGATTGCTTAGACCAATCTCCAGACTCTTTAACAATATTTACAAGGCCTTCGTGCTCAGTACCATCTTCATCTTTCCAATCATTCTGACGTTTGATGGTAGCACCAAATGCGTTTACACCAGGAGCATCCTTAAGAGTCTTGAGAACCTGTTTTGCATCAGGATCGTCAGACATAATAGGGGTGCCCTTATGTTTGTTGGTGTTAAATCTTACATCTACCCCGTCAGGGAGGTCATCTGCGTAGACGGCCATTCCTTTAAGATAGTGGGTTCCATCAACAGCTATACGAACCTGGGCATAATTGTTATCGCCTAACGATAAATCTTTAACGCCTCTTCGTATTTCGATGGTTCCGTCTTTATCAACACCGCCATCTTCTGCATAAACAACGGCCAGCCTATCGGATGATAAACTGACCGGATCGTGCATTTTCTTTGGGGTTAATTTCTCGCCATCGTCGACAACGTGTAAATCTTCAATGGTCTTAATTTCATTAAGGTGGTTATAAACATAACCTTTTGGAGTGTCCTTCTTAGACAGAACAAGAAGAGATGTCTCGTAACCTGTTCCAGCCTGATCGACCTTAGGATGGCTAAGAACGTAACCTTCATCCTGAAGATTCTTGACCATCTGTTTAAGCTTAGTATCGCTTATACCGAGGTTCTGTTCTGTACCAGCGCCAACGTCTATATGACTCTTCTCTTCAATTTCGTTTCTGAGAATATCATAAAGCTGCCGTTCTTTTTCCAATTTCTTAGCAACCTTATCCTGAAGAAGAGCTCTTGCCTGAGAAGCAGGAATACCGGTTTTCTCTTCAATAGCTCTAAAGGACATCTGTCGATCATATCTAAGACTTTCAACAATGGCTCTATTGTTGGCCTGTTCCTCAGACTTAGCAAAAGACTGTCTTCTTCTAAAATCTGCTTGAGTGACTCCGAAGTAATCAGCGATTTCCTTGTCACTCATACCCTGAGCTCTGAGCTTCTTGGTTTCCTCATAGCTCCATGCTTTGTGAGGGACATGCTGATTAGGGTTTTTACCAGATCCTAATGGATAACGTCCAGAACCAGGGCCCGGAGCGCCATCTTCTTTAGAGCGGCCAACATGTTCAAGAAAGTCATCATTGGTCACACCAAAATATAATTTATCCATTGTCTTCTTCCTCCCGGATCAATAGAAGTTCGTTAAAGCGTACAATCTGATCTCCGATTTCCTCAATCCGATCTGGATCGGGCTCTGATTCTGTAAAGGCATCAAATTGATAGATTCTCAGTTTGTGCTGAATATCATGTGGATCGATGCCGTATTCAAGACAGAACAAAGCGTCGTAAATCATCAGCTGTTCTATTTTCCCGGGAATGATACCGGTCTTAAGATCGTGTATTCGAAGAATATCATCAGAAAAACTAATAGCGTCAGTAGTTCCGAAGAAATACTTCGAATAGAACAACACTGTTTCGGGTTTCATGTTATAGCGAATGGCATCATTCACGTAGAGCCTAAGCGTGGTAACAGGCTTCTTAGGGAGCCCTTCGCCAAGCTCGATACAATCCTGTGCAAACTTGTGCAGTCTTGTGCCTCGCTCTTTTGCCTTCACTAAATCACAATACTCAAATACATGAGCGTCGTCGTAATTAAGCCATGATGGCCGTGACGCTGGAAACATAGCGTGTTGGCCTTCATACCTTGAATGCTCGTTCCATTTCATCTAGTACCTCCTCTGCGTTCTCAGGAAATATAATTTTTGCAAAGGACATCTTATCGAACAGATCAACATAATGCTGCTGATTTGGTCTAAGAGATGCTTTACCGTTTTTCTTTCCTTCGAGCGCTGCCCACTTGTTCTCGTATAAGACCAAGAGGTCGGGAGCACCTTGTAACTCGTTAGGATCCAAATGAAAAACAAAAGACCCTGGAAATCGGGTCTTAATAGTTTTAATCAATTTGGTTTTGAATTTGTTCTCAAGCATACAGTCCTCCAAAAGAAAAAGAGAAGGGCTGAAATGTTTGTCGAAACTCGACTTTTACATTCTTATTCCTTCTCCTCCATACTAGGGCCTGTATTTCCTGCACGATTAAATGCGTTTAAAATATTTCTTTTCATTGAATTCTTTTTTCTGAGCCAAGGCTCTGTGTATTGCATTGTCTATTCCGGACTTCGAACGGACATGATAGTAATACAAATCAGTGAAAGGAGTATTTAATCTGTCAATACGCCCAGCTGCTTGAACTGTAGATTTATAAGAGTAGTTCTGTGAGTAAAATATAATTGTGTCTGTCTCTATACAGTTCCACCCGCTATCGCCAGCTGCGTACTGAAGAATGTAAGCCCATCGTGCTGTAGTAGGAATTGGTTCATGCTTGACTCCGTCCCAACGTGCTACAGGTACGCCGATCCTCTTGCACAGTCCTATTAACAAATCTGCCTCATATGTGAAGTTATAAAATATAATTACTTTCTGGTGATCCTTGATGATGTTACCCACCATTTGAACTCGCCTCTCATCGCTGTTACATAATCGTCTAAGGGCATAGCATAACTCTGCGGCATTTACAAAGGGCTCATTCGTAAATGGGTTCCATCTGGTTTTCATCGTGGCCTTGTATAGAGCCGAAGGGAACGGAGCGATGACATCATAGTGGTGATACTCGACATCACGATCGTACTCCATTGGCACAAGAATCTTGTCGCGGAAGTAATATAATTTCTTAACATTCACATATCGGTCTACTGCTCTATACTTGACATACTGTTTGTAGATCACGTGCTGTCTGATAAAGTCAGTACGGTTTCTATAAAACCCGTTTGCCAGAAATACAGGGCAGTAGTCCATAAAATTATCGCCTGGTGTGGCGCTTAACAAGATCCACTGATTCTTAGATGCAATCGACAAGAAAGCTTTAACCCATGGGCCATTACCTGTAGCTCGTTGCTCGTCAAATATAAAGAAAGCTCCAGACACCTTAGTGTATTTACCAATGTTGTTCCAGCTGTCTATCTTTACATCGCGTTCTTCTTCAAGCCCAAATATAATGCATTCCATGGGCCATTCTTTCTTGTCTCTCTTAGTTGCTGTAGTAATGATATATAGGGGTTTCTGAATTTCGCGGGTCATTGTCTCCAAAGAACCCCCACACACCTTGGTAAAAAAATAGGCAAGAGCCGTTACACTCTTGCCAGATCCTACAGAACCATTGAGAATGCATCCGTTGCGCATCCGTTTAAGCGCTTTAACCTGATGATCTCTCAGTTCAAAACTCATTATTCCTCAAAAGGGATCTCGTTCCCTTCTTCATCCTCATCAAAGAACTCAGCGGCGAAGTCGTCCTCAACAGGAGTAACGAACATTTGCTTCACGAAAGCCTTAATGCCGCTCTTTCCGCTGTCAAGCTCCCACTTATACGGCCTGATCTGAAGCTTAACTCTCTCAAAATCGTCCATATCAAGCTGGCCGATCAGATCTCCGTCAAGAAGGATTGGTCTACCCTTCTTACGTGTCTGCCAGATCTTAGGCTGCAGTCTTGCAGGACCGTCAAGCTTGATAAATACCTGCAGATGAGCCTGCTTAGGTTCAGACGGATTGCTCTTATTCTCAAGCCACTTCACGTTCCAGCCAGCATCTTCAAGCCGGCGCGCTTCCTCATCTGTAAGGAAGATGTGGAAGAACCGCTGAGTATTCTGCTTGTTAAATCTAGTAGGGCCGCCGGAGAAGTTACGCCATGCTCCGACCGGGATCTGTGCTCTGTTAAATACTACTGTGCCGTCTTCTTTGTTAATAGTCATATTTGTTGCCATAGTTCTTTCTCCTTTACTCTGGTGCGTTCATAAAAGGAACCGCATTTACATAGTCATCAATGGTGACCCCATTAGCAAAAGCCTTGAAGTCACCAAACTTTGAAATATCATTTACAGCGTCATCGGCCAATCTCTGATAGTAAGACACATCGATATCGGCTTCTTTACCAAGATTCTTGACAACCGATGACTCAAGCCACCGGTATCCCTTAGTACCGCCAACAGCTCCATAGCTCTGTCCGTCTCCACTGCGCCTCATAAGCTGTCCGCCACCACAGCCTGCCTTAATAGGACAATACCTGCCGACCTTTCCAACGAAAATATAATTATGCTCGTCGTCGCCAAGTTTCTCATTCATGTCGAGATACATAGCCGTCTTAACCGATCTGGTCTCACAAAGGTCATCAAATATAATGTCCTCATGACTGAACAGACTCTTAAACACATACGGAACCTGGAACTGCTTACCTGTAGCTGTCCACTCGCCAGCATGCTTACCGTGCTTATTTCTGATGCCCTGATCGTCATACTTGGCAATATATACAGCATCGTTCATCAAGCACATGCGCTCGTACGTTGCCTCGTGCTCAAACGTGTAACCATATTTCTTACCAAACTCCATAACGAACTGGATAATTTCATCTGTGGCATTAGGGATCTTGATAGAGTCTGTCTTGATGTGAGCCACCTTGAACCCACGCTTCTCGACTTCCTCTTTAAGATCGATCATAAACAGAGCACCACGTTTAGCCACAATATTGTCGTCATTCCTAGGATCACGGAACGGATTCTCAAACGTCGCTGTGGTGTAGCCATATACGCTGTTGATTACCAGCTTAAGCGCTGTTGCCAGCGTGTCCATTTCCTCATCGCTGCCAATGTAAGGAACCAGAGCGCCGCCAAGAAGAGTCTTGAGCTTATCTGTATCCTTATGCTTGATAGCAAGTCTTGCTTCATAGATCTCTTTGAACTTCTGAGTGTAATCCCCAAATATGTTCTCACAGATCATTGAAGTAGGATGCATAGATGCAACGTCAAGTAACGCCACATTATAGTGCATTCCGGGCTCGGCATAAACAAATCCACCTTCTCCGGGATCATACCCTTTGTAGATGGATTTACCGCTTACAATCTTACCTGTATATCTGGACTCATCAATTCCTCTAGCGTCGAACTCATATCCAGGGAACGAAACTATATCCTTCGTACCGTCGGTTCTCTCTCCTGTGGCCAGATCTGTATAGACCAGCCTGGGATGCTTTTCATTGCCAAATATAATCTTTGTACAATGAGCTCTGCCTCTTTCATTCGCACTAAGTCCGCTAAACGATGCTAACGCTCTTCTGGCATCAATGTCCTCTTTAAGAACATCGTACAACCTTTCTGTAGCTCTCACGTCATGCTTACAATACTCAATCAGCCTGTCCCACTGGTCTTCCGGTATGGGCTCATTCCAATCGATATCCATTTCGTCGTGTTCTTCACCCATCTCGATTTCCCATTTCTTAAGACTCTGCTTCTTAGCTGCGATATCAAACAGATCGCCTTCGGATATTCTCTTAGATCTGGGATTGATCGCTCTATTGCCAGCTATAATATCCTGTGACATCCTGTAGCACTCCATGTTGGTTGCTCCGGTATATCTGGCATAAAGAATCGCATTGTCATAGCCAAGATTGTTGAAACCCCACAGTTTCTTCTCAAAGAGTCTGTCAAGATCCTGTGGTGTGGGGTTAATCAACACCATCCACGAATCCTCGTCTTTATAATCTTTAGCACAGACAAGCAACAAATTCTTGCCCACCTCAATATCAAAGAATGTCGGAGGCAGATCCGGACTCTTGAGAATATCATGCTTCTCTTCTTCCGTTTCAGGATTGGATTCCTCATCAAGTGCATCTTCCGAACAGAACTTCATCTTACCGAACAGCTTCAAGCAGAACTTAGCCTGGTTAGTGCTGTTAGCGCAGAAGTTTCTAACCGGTTTCCAAAGGCGCCGCACATCATAGTGCATCCCGCTGTTATAGCATTCCTCGAGTTTGTCGTGAATAAATATAACTTCCGGAGTAGTTACTCCGTGATGCTTCTTCTGTAAGCACGTCTTAATAAATGCAACAAGATGCTTCTCATCCTGAATATAATTCGCATCAGTATCCAGCATCTTCTTTGCTCCTTTCTTTGGAAGCCCACTGCTAATCACAGCGAGATCCAGACCGTTGCACCGCGTTAACCTCCTTCTCAGCGATGCCTTTCCCCTATAGACTTTTATTTCCACATCATCTTCAAACAGGTTATCCAGTTCATCACTATTCCCTGTATAAATATAATGCAGATGCAAACCACCGCCGCTCTTACTAAGTTCAGCATAAGTTGGCGGAAATTGCCTGGCTGCCTCGATATTAAGCTCCATGGACTTGTTACCATTTTCGTCCTTCTTGTCAAGGTCGATCATAATATGCCCCTCAATATTAGGCTGCACATAATGAAGACGATGCGTATCTAGATCCTTAAGAGTCGTGTTAACTTTGTCCCACGCTCTCTGAGGCTTCTCATCCTTATCGCCATACTGTGCCGGACAATCTTTTAAAATATCATCCAGCTTGCTATGCATGTAAGTCAGATCCAGCCAATCCACTTCAACGCTCTCGTCATCTTCGAAATATGGCTCGTCAATATTATCAGGCTCACTGTCGTCTTCATCCTCAACAAATTCGCTAATATGAAACATATCTTTCTTGAAGCCACGATACACATTCCTAAGACGATCACCGTTACCGAGCCTGACTCTTTCGTCAAACTTTTCAAAGTAGTTACCAAGCTCAGCCTTAAATACTCTCATGCTGAACGGATACTGCATCTTAGTCTCTTCAACGTACTCCTTATACATAGTCCAAGCCGACTTCAGACTTACATACTTCTCATCTGCGAAAATATCATAATGATCGTAGACGAAGTTATACATGTCGTTAGTGGCTCCGAACATGTCAGTAGATTTGTACTTGTCGTAGTAGTTAGCGCCCATGCCCTTGTATACGTCCAAACAGTGCTGCGCGATAGCACCAAGTTCAAATGGAATGCGAGCCATACAGCTGTCATACGTGTCATGAGGCAGAGTGTCGCCGGTCGGACGTACATCGATCAGCCTTCTTATCAGTCCACTCTTAGCCTCTGTGATCATGACAGGCTTATTTGAGCCCATAAATAAAAACGCAGAGAACTTGGATTCATACTGCGCTTTAAATTTCTCATTGACCATCATAGGCTCGTGAGACACGATACTGTTAAGTTTTGTGTTGTCTGCTATTCTGCTCAGATCACCATCATGCTGGATAGCTACAAGAGGGTTGGACCTGAACTGTTCCAAAGCAAACGCATTGTTGTTACTTGCTAAAGCCTTCGCTTCGAAAACAGTGAAATATCCGTCGAACAGTTGCTGGATAATATTAAGCACTGTGGACTTACCTGTACCGGCACTACCGTACAACACAATGAACTTCTGAATATTCACAGAGTCTCCGCTTAAGATAGATCCAATGGCCCATTCGAGTTTGGCTCGTTCTGCGTTAGAATATAATGTTGACATAAGCTTCTCATAAGCGGGACAAGGAGCATTGCTAAGATCGTAAGGAAGTCTCTTACTTACATAGTCCTCTTTTTTGACCTCATCACTTGCGAATGTCACTTTCATGTCAAGTTCGTGGTAGCGATCCGGACTGGCCTTTAAGTATCGCTTCCACTCGACAGCATTGTTAGTGGAGAACTTATCCATTGTGCAAAGATCAATAAGAGCGTCTTCTCCCTTTTTAATTCTAAGGTCTTTATAGGCAGCCCATAGAATTTCGTTCGTCGTCTTATGCGCGTCATATTCGTTACGAGACCACATACCTCTAACCGGATCCCAAACAGCATAGAAAGCTCCGCCTTTTATCATGAGATCTTTGACGTCGCCGCTTACTTTAAAATCCGGAAATATACGATAGCCGTCTCGCGTCTTTTTGACTACGGCTGTTACATAATCAGACATATCTCATCGGTTTCCTCCTTTCGTTAAAAATGGCAAATTTGGATAAAACTGGCCCACTTTAGCCTCAAAATAGGGTGGGACAAAAATCCGGAAAAAAGAGGCCAACTACTATATATATAAATAATTAATTTTTAAAATATAATAATAGAAAAAAAAGTGGGTAAGTGGCCCACCCCCTTTGACTAACAATAAATGTGTGCGAAAAACCAATAAATGTGTGCTCAAAACCCCTAAAAACGTGCATTTTCGGCCTATTTTTGCTATTTTCCGCATAAAAACTGGCCCAGGTAGGGTGGGCCAAAAAAAAACCAAAAGTGGCCCACGGGCCAAATATCTGGCCCATTTGAGCCTAAATCCCGTATTTTTCGAGAAAATAAGCCTGCATTTGCGTCCAAATTTCCACCTGGGACAAAACTGGCCCAGAAAAGTGTCCCACCCAAAAGATGTTTCCATGGCCATTTTTTGAATATTTGCGTGACATAAACCGATGAACAATAGCGTCAATTTTGCTGTCTGAGTAGTGCTTATTGTCATAATCTAACAGCCCTAAGTTGCTAACCATCTCATGAAACCACTTGTAAGTACGGTTTTCCAGGTCAGCACTCTCCATAATATCGTCTTCAATTCGCCTGGCCAGACCGACCAGAAACTCCATAACAGAGCACGGACCGGACAATATCTCCTCTATTTCCTCAGCTTCATCAGCCCCATCTTTGGCCGTGTCCACCATGAAAATATACCTAAGATACTTCCCATCCGCTGCCCTGTTCTCATCTCTGTCAACTATCCAGACGAAGTCCATGTCGTGTAACTTCTGCCACAACATTGAATATTTCTTCTCTGCCTTCACT
>Ga0326511_10004615_pt1 | contig 10928 bp, 11 predicted proteins | sample 0_2496_0518_D_FD_203701 | JGI IMG/M metagenome (GOLD analysis project Ga0326511, IMG submission 203701) | Bovine rumen microbial communities from UC Davis, California, United States - 0_2496_0518 | ecosystem: Host-associated > Mammals > Digestive system > Stomach > Rumen | place: USA... | reverse complement strand
TGAGCACATGTTCCTCTGTTCCCGCTTCTTCCACCTTTAAAGCTGCTCATCAAGCACTGTCCTGAGTATGAATAGCATAACGCACCATGAGCAAAGATTTCAAGTTCCATATTTGTTTTCAGGTTTTCTATTTCTTCTTTTCTCATCTCACGTGGCAATACAACTCTTTTAACGTTTTTGCTTTCAAGATAATCTAGTTTTCTTTGGTTTTCACATGTCAATTGCGTTGAGGCATGAATCTTAAGCTTTGGCAGGTGTCTGTTGATCAGTTCAATCAGACCCAAATCCTGAACCAGAACCGCATCAACGCCTATTGCATATAACTCATTCAAATAATTCAAAACGCTTTCAAGCTCACTTTCCTTAATTAATGTATTGACTGTAACGTAGACTCTCACATTATGCAGGTGTGCAAGCTTTACCGCTTCGTGAATTTCATCTAACGTAAAGTTCTGAGCAAATTTCCTGGCCCCGTAATTCTTTCCGGATAAATAAACGGAACTGGCTCCTGCATTAATTGCAATTTTTAGATGTTCCATGGATCCGGCAGGTGCAAGCAATTCAGGTATCTTCATGTAATCTTCCTTCAATATAATTTCCTTTATTTATGTATGACTGTGAGAAATCCATTATCTTGAATTTATATTCCTCTAATTTTTCATCGCTGATTTCACTTAAGCTTTCATTATAAATGGATAAAATCTGTTTGGTGTATTTTTCATTCGAATATCTGCAGTCAACAATTAAATTGTCCAAATTAAGATTTTTAATGTCATTCATCTCCTCAATCAAACACAGGCAATCCTTATTCAATATGTGGCTTTGCCTATTGTAGTCGAAAAATATTTTATATTTGAATTTCTTTCTTTTCTTATCTTCGAGGGTTGCGTATTCCGCATCATTTGAAATGATAAAGTCCCGTCCATCATTAAGGTTTGTAAAGTCATCACGGCTAACGATAACCTCCAGATTACCGTGAACAATCATTTCCAAATCGATATTTTTGATATAGTTTTTGCGGGTTATTTCTTTTATTTCTCTTCCGGAAAGCTCTGATGATAATATCAGTCCTTTATATTTTGATAAGTTTTCGACAGTGTATGAATTCCAAACGTTAAGGTTGTGATTTCCATAAATCGGGCAGTTGAATATTTTTTCTGCTCCTGGTGAGTCAACCATTACTGATATTAGATAACCTTCTGATTCTAATTCTTTTATTATTTCATTTGCTTTAATCAATTCAAATTCATTAATAAATGATGATAAAACCCATACGATTTCTATTTCGGGAGCAATCTGTATTGCTTCTTTTAAAATATCTTTTATGTTATTATAATAATCATCTTTGCTGTTGTATGAACAGTTAACATCCAGATAAATCCTTTTCAAATCAAAACCGTTTGCAGCCCTGACCTGGCTTAGGTCATTTGCAAAAAGGGAGAGGCTGGTTTTTTTGTTTGTCTTGTTTTCATAAGTTTCATAATTCTTTTTGAACTCTTCAATTCTTTTTCTTGCTGCTTTTACGGATTTTTTGGTTGGAGTGTAATGATTAAGGAGTAACTCCTGAGCTTTATCCAGAATTTCTCTTCTTATCTTATTTAAACCGCTTATTGGGATGAATAAGTTATCAGGCATATCATTAAACTTGATTTTTTCCATATAAAACGGTGTTCCTCCTGTTTTTTCTAATTGTTTTTCAATTGACTCTTTTGTTATTGGTCTGTTTTTGGCCTTTTCAAATCTGGCTATTGCCTTATGTCTGAAGTTAATCAGTTCATCATCCAAGTAATACTCCACTTTGACTGATGCGGTCAAATCCTTTTGGAAATTGAATGTCACATTAATAGGAATTTTGCTTTTGATTGTTTCATTTTTAAACTGCTTTAGGCTTTCATGGGTTTTTGCTGAATAGCTGATGAACACCTCAGTTCCCACTTTAACACGTCTGGTCGTATCAATAACGATTTCGTTTTCGTCCTGTTTTATTATGTTTTCAAGATATATTCCCTTGATTTTGCCGTTGTATTTGAATGCTATGCCGTCGCCCTTTTCTAAAATGACAGGAATTTCCTTGTTTTTTATTTCTATTGTTACTTTGGTATCTTCAATATTTGTAATGTCTCCGATGTATAGTCCTTCATGGCCAGAACTTCCTCTTCCCATGACTTCCCCAGGCTTATCGTTCATGATGTATCCGTTGGTAAATCTTCTGTTGAAAACAAGGTGTAAATCTTTTTGCCAGTCACCAAGATTTCCATCAATGATATTTCTGTAACTGTTCACGATTGTCCCAATATAATCTCCTGATTTCATCCTTCCCTCCAATTTGAGGGAAGTGACTCCTGCATCGGATATTGCTTGAATGTTGTTGTATGTTGCAAGATCATGTGTGGACAGTAAAAATCCGTTTCCTACATTATATCCTCTGTATTTTAGGCGATATTCTCTTCTGCAAGGTTGGGCACATGCTCCACGATTGCCGCTTCTTCCGCTATTGTATGATGACATGTAACAGTTTCCTGATACACAATAGCATAATGCACCATGTCCAAATGCCTCTAAATCCATTTTCAAATTATCTTTTTCAAGCTGGTCATGTATCTGTTTGATTTCTTCAATGGATTTTTCCCTTGGAAGAACAATCCTTTTGATGTTGTTGTCATAAGCCCATTTGATAGCACTGTAATTGCTTAAAGCCATCTGGGTGGATGCATGAACTTCCAAATCAGGAATTAATTTCTTTAAGAGTTGTATAATTCCAAAATCCTGAACGATGACTGCATCAACACCTATCTGGTATAATTTGAATAGGTAGCTTATTACATCAATAATCTCGAAGTTATTTATTAAAGTATTTACTGTAACATGAATCTTAACATCATTCAAATGAGCATAATTAACAGCTTTTTCGATTTCTTCAATTGTAAAGTTTTTTGCAAAGGCTCTAGCACCATAATTCTGTCCTGCAAGATAAACTGCATTAGCACCTGCATTGACTGCAATAACTAAAATATCATAAGAACCTGCTGGAGCCAATAATTCTGATAAAACCATTATTTGTTACACCTTGATATTTTTATAATATTTTAATTTATGTTTTTCGTATTATTTATCTATTTTGAGAAAAATTATTATTTCCAGTATTTTGAAATTAAATTTAAATATTATCTGAAATAAACTTATTTTTATGTATATAGTTTTTGAAGGAATTGACGGAGCAGGTAAATCCACTCAAATCCAATTATTAAAAGAATGGTTGGAAGATAATGGATTGGAAGTAGAAACAATGGTCGAACCAACAGATTCTGAAGTTGGAAAATTGATTAGGAAGATACTGCAAAGACCTGATGCAACAACAGACAGTGTTCAAAAAACTTTAGGTTTGCTTTTTGCAGCAGATAGGATGCTTATTATGGATAAATTGAGTGATGATAAGAAAGTTATCATATCTGATAGATCATTCATTTCATCTCTTGCTTATCAGGAGCCTGCAGATTGGATTAGTGTCTTAAATAAATATGCAAAAAAACCTGATTTGTTGCTTTTGCTTGACTTGGATGTTAAAACTTCTGTTTCTAGAACTTCTGGTGAAGATACATTTGAAAACGAGGAGTTCTTAACAAATGTCAAATCCAATTATTTGGAGTTGGTTAAAGATTACAATCATGAAATAATCAATGCAAATAATGGAATCAATAAGGTTTCATCAGACATTAAAAAGGCTGTGGCATCACATGTTGGATTGTGCAGGGATTGCATTTTATAAAAATGATTATTAATTATTAAATAAATATAAAATTATGGTGAGCTAAAAATGAACATTGAAAAAAATTATGATGGTAAAGATTTAACGATTTTGGTTGAAAATCAAATCGATACGGTCACTGCTCCAGATTTTGAAAATGAGATTAATGATGAAATGGGAAAATTTGATTCTTTAGTTTTGGATTTTAAAAACTTGGAATATATTTCAAGTGCTGGTTTAAGAGTATTGATTGCAACTCAAAAGAAATTGCAGCCACAAGGAATACCATTCAATATAATAAATACTCCTGATTCTATAAAAGAAATTCTTTCCGTTTCAGGTTTGGATAATATTTTAAATATCCAATAAAAAAAGTTTTAAAGCTAAATAATTAGATATTTAGCTTTTATCCATCACATATTCTATTGTATTGAACCCTAAAACTTCCGCATATTTGAAAAGGTCTTCTGGGAAGTTGTGTTTTAGGTGTTCAAGATTTTCTTTTTCTCCGTCGTATTTGATGTCTACATGGATATTGTCATCATAATCTATAACTAGTACTTCAACATATGTTCCATGAGGATTTGTATCAAAAATCACGTCAAAAATCTTGTTGACATTGTCACAGAATTCATCATCAGCATTCAAGTTTTTCAAATGTTCTAAACATTCTTTTCTTGCGTTTAAATCATTATCTGTCAAAACGAAATTTCTGGTTTTATCCACTAAATCTTTTTCAATGAAAAACAGACCGCTGTATTTTGGTTCTCTTTTTTGTATTAGTTTGACGCTTATGTAAATGATAATGAGTATAAGTATATCTCCTACAGTAAATCCAATCCAAATTCCGTTTGATCCAATTAAGTTATATAATACAAATATTGAAACTAAAGGCATTACTAACGTATATAAGACAGATATGAATGTTGAAAATGCAGATCTCTCAATTGCTTCATAATAGAATATCAATAGGCTAGGAATTAGTGATGTGAGGAAGAACAGTGAGTATAATCTCAGTGCATTTATTACAAAATCTGCAATATCTATTTCATTGAAGTTATATAGTGCTAAAAATCCTTCCGGCCATATCCATATAAATCCAGTAAATATTATTGCAAAGCCCACAGTAATTATGAGGGAATTTTTAATCAGGTGATTAAGATTCACATAATCATGTTTCGCATAGTATATTGGGACAGTGGAGGTAAGTGTTTCTGAAACCCCTACATCAATTATACTTGCTATTATTAATGCATCCATACATACCATGTATGTGGTTAATCCGGTATCTCCTAATGTTGATACCAGGAAAAGATTTAGTATATAAACGAAAATCACGTCAAAAATACCTATACTTGCTCCAGGGAAACCTACTTTTGTCATTTCCCATGTTGCTTTCAAGAAGGTTTTAATTTTAAGTGATGCACGTGTAAATCTGAATGTTCTTTTTGGATTGCGAATATATCATAAACATATTCGCCAATTAACTCATTAATTGAGAAATTTATGTATTTTAGATTTTCCTGATAATCTTTTTGAATTTGTTGTAAATAATCTTTAATGAAAATGTTTCTATCTTCAAAATCTGTTGCAGATATCATGTCGTTTTCATGAAAGATTAAATTTTTATTTGAAAAATTAAATTTATTCAAGGCTAAACATGCAGTGGATAGAAATAGGATATTTTCAGAAATTGAATTTTTTTTACAGAATTCAACTATTTTTTCTTTATTATATTTCAATTCAGTATTTTTTAATTCTGGAGTGTCTTGTCCATTTAAATCTGAATTGAGAAATGTCGTTTCATCAAAATTTTTAATAATTCTTAAAAAATATTCATTATGTGGAGTATTTTTTATCAATCATATTAATCATCTATCATTTTTTTGGTAAACATAAAAATATATGTTTTTTTTACAAATAAACATTATGTATTTATTAGATATTAATATTGAACAAGCGGGTATTGGCATTAGTTAAATGTTTATATTTTGTAAGATTTATTCATGAATAAAATAATAAATTATTTTTAAGAAAAAAGACATAAAATTTAATCATATGGAAACTTTAAGATTAAAAGTTGAATTGAATGAGTTATATAAATTAAAAGATTTTATTAATAATTATTATAAAGAAGATATCCAAACAGAATTGGCTGTTGAAGAAATATTTGTTAATATAGTTAACTATTCAGATGCTAATTATATTATTGTAAATTTAGAATTGGATGATTGTTTGAAATTGGAATTTATCGATAATGGTATCAAGTTCAATCCTATTTTAAAAGAAAATCCTAAAACTCCTGAAAATTTGGATGATGTTCAAATTGGAGGATTAGGAATAATGCTTGTTAAAAATTATGCTGATGATTTAAGTTATGAGTATAAAAATAATGAAAATCATTTTAAAGTTATTAAAAATGTGAAATGATGAACAATAAAATAAAACAGATATTAGTACCCTTTGTAATAATGGTAGTTGTTAATTTGGGTACTTATTTTATGTTGGGCAATAACTTTGCTCAGGGATTTTCTCCTCATGAAGGTCTTATACCAATAATGGGATTATTATTTGGACCTTATGGGGCCATAGGGGTAGTGATTGGAAATACAATATGTGATATAATCAGAGGATATTCTCCACAATTGACTTTTACTTCTGAAATTATAAGCTTTGGAATTGCTTTATTGGCTTATAAAATGTGGTATCATGATTTTAAATATAAGAATATTATATCAAACCCTAAATTAAACAATACATATAATGTTATTTTGTTTTTAGCAATTATTATGTTAACCAGTGTTCTATTTTCTTTAATTCATAAAAAATTATTTTATTTTTTTTATCCGGATATGATTTCAATCAATTTATTGATTGGGGTTAGATATTTTATTAACTTTTTAAATTCTTCATTTATTTTTGGTATTATTGGGATTTGGATTTCTAAATATATTGATTTCAGTTTTTTACCTAAAAAATCTAATAAGAAGAATAATGAAAAAGCATATGGGTTATTATTAGTAATATTGGTGATATCGCTTGTCATTATTTCTATCGTCGACTTTTGTTTTGGTGCAAATTCATCAATATGGGGTATTGAATTAATATTTCTCGCCATATTATTATTTGTATATTCATTAAAGCCTATTGTTGTAGATGTAATTGAAGTGTCTTCAAATTCTAGTCCTGAAAAAATAATGAATATTTTTCTTTTAGAAACGTTATTTATTATAGTTATTGGTATTCTAATTGCATCAGATGATGTATTAATAAATGCAATGATTTCATTGCTTCCATTAAATGAGGTTGAAGTCACGATAAGCATTTTGATTTTAATGGATATTGTGTTAATTATTTTTTTCATACCTTCTCTTTTAGTATTGTGGTATGTTGAAAAAAAAGTTGTCAATCCTATTGTTTCATTTTCAGCTATTGAAAAATTCATAAAAAAAGGAAATAAAATAGAATCTGATGAATTAATTAATATTTATTCATATTTTTTGGATGATGAAACTGAAATTGGTAATTTGGCTCGTAGTTACACGCATTTAATTGAATATGCAAATGAATACATTGAAGATATACAAATTATTGAAAGTGAAAAGAAAAGAATAGAAGCAGAACTTGAAATTGCTGAAAGAATCCAACAGGCAAATCTTCCAAAAGTATGTATTGTTGATGAAAATTATTTAGTAAATGGATTTTCAAAGCCCGCAAAAGAGGTTGGTGGGGATTTTTACGATTATTATCCTATTGATGATGAAAATGTAGCTATCATTATCGGTGATGCATCTGGAAAAGGAGTTCCTGCAGCACTACTTGCAACTATCACCCAATCAATTATTAAACAATTATTTAAAACGGAAAAAGACCCATCTAAAATATTATTCGCTTTAAATAATCAATTATGTGAAAATAATCCTGAATCCATGTTTATAACATTGTGGATTGGAGTTTATAATAAAAACACTGGCGTATTGACATTTTCAAATGCAGGCCATGAAAGGCCATTAATCAATAAAAATGGCAGCATTGAATTTTTAGAAATGGATCATGGAATTGTTTTGGGAGTCATGGAAGATTTTTATTTCAAAAAGGCATCGATTGATGTTTTTGATGGACTGTTATTATATACTGATGGAATAACTGATGAGAAGAATATTGATAGTGAATTTTATGGAGATAAACGTTTAGTGGAGTTTTTCAAGAATAATGGCTTTGATGATGATCTAATAAATAATTTAATAACTGATATTGAAAAATTCCTCAATGATGAAAACCAATTTGATGATATGACTGTTGTAATTTTAAATAAATATAATTAATAAAAAATAGTGGATGGAAGGATAATTATCCTTCTAATTCTTTTAGTCTTTTAGCTATAGCATTAGCTATGTACTGTTTTGCTTTTTCAAGTTCTTCGTATGAACCGACTAATTTTGGACCAAATTCTGTGTGTTCTAGTTTCACATCGAATTTTTCAATTGTGTGTGCAAGCATTGCTTCTCCAACGCCATTTGGCAATCCCATTTCAAATTCTTGTTCTTCTTCCATTTAATTTTCCTCCATGTATTTTCTTACTGGAGCAAAGAATTCAATTAAGAAATCTTTAATTCCGTTTTTTAAATCCATTGGATGTAAGTTGCCTTCACCAAATTCCTTAATTAATTCGTCATGAGTTAATTCAATGTCTCCTCCGAATTTTTCAGGTCTTTTGATAAGTAAAGTATCTTGATTTGGATATACAAAGGTTTCTGCAATTTCAATCATTGGGTTGTCTTCAACTTCTCCTTGTGGACAGTAGCTTTTATTGATTTTTTTAGTGATTTCTTCAACGGAGTCGTCTACTGCAATGTAGTTGCCTTTGCTTGATGACATTTTTGCATCTCCGTCAAGTCCGTGTAATAATGGTGTGTGGATACAAACTGGAACATTTTCCCCAATTTTTTCTAGGTTTTCACGTGCTAACATTTGGATTTTTCTCTGTTCCATTCCGCCTAATGCAATATCCACTTCAAGAGCTGCCATGTCTACGGTTTGCATTATTGGATAAATTACACTAGCTACTTTTGGATTGTCATCTGCACGACTCACCTGATCCATACTTCTTCTTGCTCTTTTTAATGTTGTCATTGTAGCTAATTGATAAACTTTATCAGTATAATCTGGTTCTAGTTGAAATGATGAGCCTAATACATATTCTGTTGTTTCATCAAGGCCTAGTGCCTGGAAACATTTTTTATTGTATTCTGCAGTTTCTGCGATTTCTTCAACGGTTCCTTTTCCATTTAAAAATGCATGGTAATCTGCAAGCAGTATTTTAATTTTAAAACCTAATTTTTGTAATGTTTTAAGTTTTTGTACAGTCACGGCATGTCCTAAATGGATTTTACCTGAAGGTTCATAACCTGTATAAGCTATAGGATGATCTTTTTTAAGTACTTCTTTTAATTCTTCTTTATCTATAACTTCTAAGGTTCCTTCTTCAATTAACTGAATTTTTTCTTCAATATTCATTTTATCACTTATTTAATCAAGTAAATGTAATTATCAATTTTAATGATTTTGACTTCATCGCCAATATTATAATCTTTAAAATCATCTTTCATTTCCAAATCAACAGCTGAATAGTCTGCAGGATCCAATATTTGAATTATCTTCGGAGACATTGATATTATTGTTGTTGTTTCTATATCTTTTGATTTTTTAACAAGTTTTATATTGTCTATGTTCTTCAATGGAATATTGTGTTTTTTATTGGTTTTAATGTCAATTCCAACAACTCTGTTTTTATCAATATCACTCACTTGGATAATTCTGTCTTCAAATTCAATAATGTCATTGTTTTCAAATTCCGGAATTCTAACAGAAATCCAGATTCTATAAAGACCTTTCCCTGTTGATTTGTCTTCGCTGATGAGTCTTGGAGATTCTTTAATCACTCCTCCAAATTCATCTTTCAAGTTCTCGGCAACTTTCCGGCCTGTTTTAAAAGACCCTATATAATAATCATAACCTTCTTTTAGCTTTGCAACCTGCGGACAATAAGCTAATTTATCTACTTTTGCCTGCTTATCCAAAGTTCTTGCAACTATTTCATCAGCTTTGGCATATTCTTCAGATTTAATTTCACGGTTATCTGCTCTGAATTGTATCACTGTTTCATAATAGCCTGATTGCATCTTGCTGCATGGTGGACAAACAGTTTTTTTGATTCTAACTTCACAATCATGAGTTTCATCAAGACTAACTCCGTAGACATCACCTACAACTTCAACAAAACAGTTCGCAATTGTTCCTTTAATCTGGTCAATTTCAAGGTTAATTTCTTCATCTTCAACCAAATCACTGATTTTTATATTTCGCTCCAATGCCCTGTAGATAATTTCATCTTCGGGAAGATATGATTCACTCCATTTTCCTTCTTCTAGACGGCTATTGCAGTGACTGCAAATTTCGACATTAATATTTTTGGGAATTTCAATCATTTGAAAATCCTTTAAAAAGCAATCGATGCAGATTTCTCCAACCATCTGTTTATCTTCGCTTCCACATTCTATACAAAACATAAAAATCAACTAAAAATAAGTAAAAAGATAAAAAATTATAATTGTTTAAGCGGAGCAGTCGCACCGCAAGCAGAACATTTTAATAAGAAAATTCTGCCTTCCCTTATAATTTTAGTATCAGGTCTGTTACATTCGTGGCAAATAACATATTTGTCCACATAATCTTCAATTCTTTCATTAATTAAGTAATGGGTAAATTTACCTTGCAATATTGCTCTTGCACCATCCACATTACCTGCAGTACCTAATTCTCTCATTAAAAATTTCAATAAATGTTGAGGGTCTCTGTTTAAACCTTCACAAACATCTTTAAAGTTTTTAATAAATGTTCTATTACCTTGGATATCTGAATAAGCTTTAGGAATTTTAAATCTTTTATGTTCAAATACTTCAGGAGGTAATTGGTCTATTGCTCTTTCCAATAAATCTTCATATTTATCCATATTATCGCTCCATAAAAATTAGTATAAGTATAATATATTAAATATGATTTTAATCATTTATTAAGTTATTGTTAAAAATCATTATAATAATTATACTCTTTTAACATTTCCCGGACTTGGTTCGTATAAGATTCCTCTTTGTGTCATGTTCCTTATGAGATTTTCAACTTT
>Ga0326511_10004614_pt1 | contig 10931 bp, 12 predicted proteins | sample 0_2496_0518_D_FD_203701 | JGI IMG/M metagenome (GOLD analysis project Ga0326511, IMG submission 203701) | Bovine rumen microbial communities from UC Davis, California, United States - 0_2496_0518 | ecosystem: Host-associated > Mammals > Digestive system > Stomach > Rumen | place: USA... | reverse complement strand
CAGACCGCGGCCTCCAGCTCGGTGCCGTAAAAGGTCTTGCTGACAAGCCCAAAGAGCAAGTCGGGATAGCTGATCTGGACAAATTCCTTGTCCAGCGCGGTGCCCAGCTGCTGGGCCCGCGTGTCGGTCATCCGGCGGCAGCTCAGCGTGAGCTGGCGCTTGCGGGCGATCCGCTTGCGGTGCATCTGCCCGTCCAGCGTCCGCCCGGACTGCTCGGCCTCCAGGTCGTACTTTTTCCATTTGAGGCCGCCCTGCTTGATGCAGTCGGAAAAATCGACACCGTCGATCAGAAATTTAGCTTTTTGTGCCATGGCGCGGCCTCCTTAAATGAGCGCTTTGCCCGCGGTGCGGGACTGCTGCGAGATGCTGCGCCGCACGGCCTTGCCGAAGCGCTGCCCGTCCATGACGATGTCGTGACCGGTGAGCACGGCGTCCAGGATGTCTCCCAGCACGTCCATCAGCGCGCCGCTGCCGCCCGTCTCGCGCAGGACCTCCTGCAGGGCGTCGCCGGGCGTGCCGGCGTCCGCCGTCCGGACGGCCGGGCTCAGCTCGTCGCGCAGCTGGTCGGCCACGCGGGTGATCCACTCGGTGTTGCGCTCGAGCGGCACCACGGCCTCCTTCCCGGCATCGCCCACGCCGATCAGAGAGGCGCGGTCGAAGACGCCGCCCTTGGCGTACCACTGGACCGAGAGCGCCGGCAGCGCGTCGATGCCGAAGAAATTGGCAAATTTGCTGTCCACAGGTGTCCAGTCCACGATCAGGTGGGGGAGCTTCAAGGGAGGCAAGGACCAGTCGAAGTTGAAAAAGTCCTTGATGCTCTGCACGATGTTGCCGGCCTTCTCCTTGAGGGCGTTGAATTTGGTCTCAGCGCCGGTGCGCAGGGCGTCGATCTTGGAGAGCACGCTATCCTTGAGCGTGGTGAATTTGGCCACGAGGTTGCTCTTGATCTCCGTGGCGCGGTTGACGACGCCGGTCTTGAATTCCGTGAATCGGTTGCCCGCGTCGGTCTTGATCTGGGTGAAGGCGGTGACCACGTTGGTCTTGATCTCCGTGACCTTGTCGCTGATCGTAGCCTTGAATTCCGAAAATTTGTCGGTGATGTTGGTCTTGAGCTCGTTGATCCTCTCCACGACGTCGTCCTTGAGCTTGGTGAAATAATCGGTGACGGTGGTCTTGATCTCGGTCACCTTGGCGGCGACGGAGGTCTTGAGCAGGGTAAAGGAGGTGACCACGCTGGTCTTGAGCTCGTCGATCTTGGCCGCGGCGGTCTCCCGCAGCTCCGTGACCCGGTCCACGACGGCGGCCTTGATCGCCTCCCAGCTCTCGCCGACCTTTTCCGCCAGATCGGACGCCCACTTTTTGACGTCCTCCCAGTGACCGTAAAGCCAGACGCCGGCAGCGACCACGGCCGCAATGCCGCCAACGATCAGAAGGAATTTGAGATTGAGACCGCCCAGCACGCCGGACAGCAGTGTGACAGCGCCCTTAAGCCCGGAGCTGATGGTGGAGAAAAGCTTCATGCCGCCGCCCGCCAGGACCAGCGTCACGGCCAAGCCGGACAGCAGCGCTTCGATCGGCGACAGCTGCGCGGCGAACTCCTTAAAGCTGGTGTTGCCGGTGATGAGGTCGGTGAGCCGCTGCAGGTAGTCCGTGATGCTCTCGAGCGCCTTGATAAAGGTCTCCCCGGTCCAGGCGGCGATCTTCTGCAGGAAGTTTTCCCAGAGCCACTTGCCCAGCGGCTGCAGCTTTTCGATGGCGGCCGCCACGATCTCGATGACCTCGCCCAGGAGCTTGAAAAAGGCCGGCAGGGCGTCCTCCACGGTCCAGCGGGTCATGGGCTTCAGGACGTTTTCCCACGCCCAGGAGAGCGCGTTTTTCACGATCTCGCCCACGTGGGCGCAGGCGTCGCGGACCTTTTCCAGGCCCTCGCGCAGCGGCTCAAAATTGAGTGAGCCCACGAAGTCCTTGAGCCCCTGCAGCGCCTTCTGCAGCCATCCGATGCTCTCGGTGGCGGCGCCGGTGTCCTCCTCAATGTAGGAAAACCCGCCGCCACCGCCGACGCTCTCCGCGGCGCTGCTTGCGCCGCTGCCTCCGCTGCCGGTGTCGCTGTTAGGGTCCTTGAGGATGTGCAGCGTGTCAAAGCTGGCCTGCTGGTATTCCTTGGCGGCCTGCCGCGCGGCGCTGCCGGCGGCCTGGGTGTTCTCGGCGAGATCCTCGGCCGCGTCCGCCGCGCCGCCGATCCCGCCCGAGCCGCCGAGGATCTTCCACTCACGCCCGGCGGCGCTGCCGCCGAAGACGTTAGCGATGGCCAGCGCCACGCGGTTGGCGAGGGTTGCCACCACGGCCAGGGCGTTGGCCACGGCCCGCAGGGCGGGGAGGAAGGTGGTCGTCACGGTCCTCACCGCCTGGCCGAATTGCTCCTTGACGTCGCCCAAAGTGTTTTTGAGCTGGATCATCTGGCCCGTGGGGGTGGCGGCCAGGGCGGCGTTCATCCCGCCCACGGAGCTGCCCACCACCTCGGCCAGCACGGCGGCGCGCTCGGCCTCGTTGCCGTACTTGAGGATCTTCTCCTGGGCCTCGTCGAAGTAGTAGCCGTAGCGGCTCAGGCCGCTGACCTGGCCCTCCATGACCTTGCCCAGCATGGTGGCGATGGTGGTGGTCTGCTCGGCGGTGACGTTGTAGCCGTACTGCTGCGCCGCCATATCGTTGAGCACCGGGATGAGGGTCTTGAGCGTGTCGGAGAGCCCCACGTAGGTGGCCAGCTCCTGCGCGCCGGCCAGCTGCACCTCGTCGCCGACGATGCCGAGCGCCTGCTGCGCCGCGGTGAGGTCCAGGATGCTCTGAATCTCGCCGTCGCTGGCCTCCATGGTGTTGCGCATGACGCGCGCGAGCTTGACCTCGCCCTCCACCTGGGCGTCGTAGGCCTCCGCCGCCGACTTGGCAAAGCGGGCGATCTGGGCCACGCCCAGCCCGATGCCGAGCGCGCCGAAGGCCTTCCGGACGCCTGCGGCGGCGCTCTGCATCATGTTGCAGCTCTGCCGGACGCTGGATGCCATGCCGCGCATGGAGGTCTTGGCCTTGTTGCTCTGTTTGGTGATGGCCGAAAAGTCCGCGCCGGCGCGCACCATCAGATTTTTCACTACTCCGGCCATATCTCACTCTTCCTTTCCGCCGAAAAGGGCGTTTAGTGCTTTAACCTGGTCGTACATCTGCTCGTCCGTCATGGGCTCGGTCTCCGCCGGATCCGGCGGAAAGACGGCCTCAAAGCGGGGCGGGTGCTTGGCCCACACCATCGTGCGGATCAGCGCGGCCAGATTGTAGATCCGCCGCTCGTCCCGCTGCCGCTCGAGCCGCACCGTGTCCACATAGGTATCGGCATAGACGCGCAGCTGCGCCGGCGTCATTGTCTCCCAGGTCTCGGGGCTTAAACCGAGAGAGGCGGCAAGGCTGAGGCTGTCTCGCCAGTCCCAGCCGCCTCCGGAGGGTCCGGCTCCCCGTCAGCTGCGTCCGTCTTGTCCGGCTCGGGGAAGGCCGCGGCAAGGGCCTCGGCGACCTTGGTGTAGATCTCGCCCAGCGGCAGAGCGTCCAGCCAGTCGTCCAGGTTCTCTTGGGTGATCCGCGGATCCTGGACGTGCAGCATGCAGAAAAGCAGGTAGACCAGATAGTCGTACCGGGCCACCGCCTCCTCCATCTTGGTCACGGGGAGCCTGGTGGTGTTGGTGAAGATCTTCATGGCCTTGTGGGTGAGCTTCAGCTCCCACAGCCGCCCGCCGAGCTCGATGGTCACGGTGTCGTTGTGCTTATCTTCCATCATCGCTCAGCTCCTCAGGGGCTCGTGGCGGCCAGGGTGGGCTGACCGGAGACGGCCAAAGTCATCTCAAAGGTGACCGCGCCGCCCACCTCAGCGCCGGTGGAGAAGCGGATCACGGAGGCGTTGAAGGTCCAGGTCTTGCCGATCTTGGTCGGGAAGACGATGGAGCAGGAGACGGTGCTGCCGCTGTTGAGCAGGGAGTAGCACTCGGCCTGGCCCTCGTCGGCGCCGTCCAGGAAGCCGCTGCAGGTCAGGTCGCCCACGTCCTTGAAGCCCGGCTCCTTCTCCCGGTAGCCGGTGGCGTTGTCCAGGGCGGTCACGTCGATGGTGTCCGCGGTGATCTCGATGCCGTTGATGCTGCTCAGGCCGCCCACAGTCTTGTCGTTGACCTTGAGGGTGGTGCCGATGGCATTGGATTTGCTCATAATCAAATCTCCTTTCGATAGGCCGGAAGGGCCGGACCGTGTCCGCTCTGGACACAAGCTCCGGCCCTCCTGGCTCTGGCTCAGATGTTACGGATCAGCTTGAGCTGATTGATGACCGGCCGCAGCCCGGTGGGAAGCGGAGCCTCCGTGCCGACGGCGTCGCGGTGGTCGTAGTAGTGCAGGGTGAGGGAGTAGAGGGCGAGGTTGTAGAGCGCGGAGCTCGTCTCCGGCGCGGGGATCCCGGCGTTGTCCAGGTACTCGGCCGCGGCGGCCATCAGCGCCTCGATGGTCTCGTCGTCCTCGTCACCGTCCACCCTCATGTAGTTTTTGCAGGCCTGGAGGGCGGCAGCGCGGGCCGCCTCCTCGGCCTCGGCCGTTTCAGCGGCTACGGCTGCCGCGTTGCTCTCGGCCATGGCTTATCAGGTGGTGCCGGCCGCGGCCTTGGTGATGTACTCCAGGCCGTGGTGCTCGATGATGTTGCCGCCCACGGCCACATCGCCGAGGATGGTGTGCATACGCTCGATGGACTTCACACTCTCGTCGATGCGGATCTCGTAGCCGCCGAAGAGGCCCAGCAGGAAGGTCAGGGGGTTGCCGTAGATCATGGCATCGGCCGCGAGGTCGGAGACCAGCACGTAGGGGACAACCAGACCGCCGTCAGCGATCACGCCGGTGTTGCCGTTGCCGGACGGGGTGATCTTAAACAGGCGGCCCTTCTCGTTGGTGCCGCGCAGCGCGCCGATGGCCTTGAGCTCCGCCTTGGTCAGGAAGAGGGTCGTGGTGCCGCCCAGCTCGGTGTCAGCGCCGTAGGCAAAGTAGATGTTGTCCAGGGTGTTGACGTCGATCGCGGTGTAGGTCTCGGCCTGCACGATGGCGGTGCCCGCCTTGTTGGTGGCGTTCTTAATGCCCTGGAAGACGTGGGTGTTCTCGCTGTCGCCGTTGACGATCAGGCCGACGACCTTCTTGCGCAGCGCGCGCAGGGCCTGGGCCTGGACCTTTTCGTAGTAACGGGCGGGGGTGAGCTTGGCGATGTTGCGGTCCACGTAGGCGGTCACGGTGGCCTCGTAGGGCTTGATCTGCGCGATACCGAAGGTGGGATCGGTGCTCCCGGTGCGGGCCACGCCGCTGTTGGTGTCGATCTTACCGACCTGGGCGCCCAGCTCGGTGATCAGGTAGGGCACCTCGTACTGGCCGAGGCCGGTCAGGTCCTCCACGCTGACCATGTCCAGGATGGAGGAGATGGCAGCGCCCTCGCCGTGGATCTCGCTGTCCGCGCCGGTGGGCTGCACCAGAGTGCCGCCGATGGTGACGCTGTTGAGGGCGCGGCGGACCTCCACGGGGGAGAAGCTCACGGCCTCGCCGCGCATCAGCTGGGAGCCGCGCTCCTCAGCCATGTCGCGGGCCTCCGCGCCGGTGGGCACGTTCTCGAGCACCTGGCGCTCCTGCTCGTGGAGGAAGTTCTGGACCTTCTGGATCTCGTCGTTGAGGTTCGTGACCTTCTCCATCTGGGAGTCGTACTCGGCCTGGTTGCCGGCCTCAAAGGCGGCCTTGGCCGCGTCGAGCGCGGCGGTGCGGTCGTTGGCCAGCTGGATGAGTTTTCTTTTCATGGGTGTTACCTCCAAAAAAATGTTTTTATATCAGCGGCCAAGACCGCGGATATGCAAAATGGAAAAAGGCCGGGGCTGCGTGTCCGCTGCGGACACACGGCTCCGGCCTTACAGGCTCCGGCCTGATTCGGTTGTCGGGGTTGCTAACTCTTGCCCTTGATCCAGGCAAGCCCCAGAGCCACCAGAGCGGCCCCTCCTGCGATGATTCCCGCGGGGAGGTAGATCATCCCCGCCCCGGCCGCGATGGCACACAGGCCCAAAATAAGGCACACAAGGGCCATTACTCGCCACCCTGGCCTTTCCCGGCACGCTTGACGCTCAGCTCAGGCCAGAGCGACAGCGGCACATAGTTGAGACTGGCGTAGCGCTCGTCGCCGCCCTCCACGTCGGGCATGTCCTCAAGCGCCAGGATGTCGTTGACGGAAAAGCCGCCGATCTCGCGCATGGCCTTGTACCAGGCGCTCCGGGAGGCGAAGTCCCCGCGCAGCTCGTTCATCATGTTGCCGCGGATCCTGAGGCCCTGCTCGATCTCCCGCGGGGAGAGCAGCTGGTAGCTCAGCTCCTGCTCCCGCGCCGCAGTGTTGGGGTGCAGCGTGCCCACCACGTACTCAATGGCGTTCTGCTCGTTGGAGTTGTACGACTGCTTCCCGGCCTGCAGCTTGTAGAGGGGCACCCCGAAGAAGCGGGCGATGTCCTGGATGCTCAGATCCGACTGCTCCACGAACTGGGCGTCCCGGTTGGAGATCGACAGGGGCTTATAGTCCAGGCCCATGTCCAGCACGGCGATGCGCTGGGCGTTGGCGGGTCCCGCGTGGCGTTTTTCCCACTCGTCGCGCACCAGGTCCTTTTTGCTCACCGTCACAGTGCTGCCGTCGGCCTGGGTCACCTGGGCGGTGCCGCTCAGGTCGCTCTCGGTCTTGAGGATCCCGCTGGGCTGCCCGCCGTTTGCGTAGTAGCTGGAGGCGTACTCCTGGGCGGCCCGGCCGCTGCGGATCACCTCCTCCGCGCGCTCGAGATAGGAGATCCCGGTGTAGCCGTTGCGGGTGAAGGCCAGCAGGTGGATCACATCCGCCCGGGGGCAGACGATGGTCTCATCCGTAAAGGGGTGCTGCAGCGTGTACCATGGCTCACCGCCGATCAGCTGCACCTGCCAGCGCCCGCGGGGGATCGGCACGTACTCCAGCGGCTGCAGCGTCCTCGGATCCCGGCGGATCCAGGCGATGCCGTTGCCGTTGATGCGCTCCACCTCCAGCTGCTTTTGCGCCGTAAAGGGCGTCTGCCAGCGGTTGGGCCGCACGCTCAAAAGCTCGCACACCGGGTGGTCCTCGATGCGCTGTCTGGTGTGGCTGTCGTACACAAAAAAGGGCATCTTGCCCATCGAGTCGCTCAGGATCTCGATGCAGCGGTTGACGGCGGACAGGCGCATGGCCGCGTCCGTGTCCGTCCGGATGCCCGGCCCCTGGCTCAGCCCCAGGCTCTCGGCGGTCACGGCGTTGCGCGCCGCCGGGGGAGGGGAGCCCAGCAGGGCCGCGATCCCGCGCTCCAGACTGGTCATACGCAGCACCTCTCCCTCTCCAGCTCGATCCGCGCCCGGAGCTTCCAGCGGTCGTCCGCCGCGGGAGCTTCCGGCTCGGCCGGGGCGGGCTCCGCCGCGCAGCCGGCGACGGGGTGACCGTCCACCGGCGCCGCGCCGTTGCGCACGGCCTCCTCGTACCGGGCCAGCAGGTCCTCCGGGGCGGGACCGCCGAGGGCGTTGCGCACGCCGGTGATCTTCCCGGCGCTCACGGCCAGGGCCGCGTAGTCCTCCTCGGTGGCGTCCAGCATCCCGTCCACCAGTCCCAGGGCGATGGCGTCCTGCACCGGCATCCAGGTGCTCGCGTCCACCAGCTGCTCCAGCTGCCGGCGGCTGGCTTTGTCGCCGCACTTGAGCTGGTAGCCGTTGAGGATCGAGGCCTTGATGGAGTCGAGGAAATTGAGGATCTCCTTGGTCGCGGTGTTGTCCACACTCCCGGCGTAGACGCTCGGCTGGTGGATCATCACCTGCGCCACGGGACTGGCCAGCACGCGGTCGCAGCCGATCATCAGCGTGGTGGCGGCGCTGGCCGCCAGGGCGGTGACGTGGGCCTCGGTCTGAGCGTGGCAGCCGCGCAGGATCCCGTACATCTCAAAACCGGCGAAGACACTGCCGCCGGGGCTGTTGATCTCCAGGATCAGCGGTTCGTCCGCGGGCAGATCCCGCAGCGCGTCCCGGAGCATCCGCGGGCAGCTGTACGGCTCCCCGAAGTAGTCGTAGAGCCAGGCCCACTCGTCGGCGATGATCTCGCCCCGCATTTGCAAAATCATGTGTTATCGCTCCTCTCGGTTTGGTAGTCAAAATCGACGTCGTAGATGCGCCGGTACCAGCCCACCTCGGTCTCGTAGAGATCCGGCGAGGCCTGGACCACGCGCACGCGCTCGATGTACATCCGCATCCCCGGCGTGCCCGGCGTCGCGTCTCCGACACGGACCTGTCCGACCACACCGGCGTCCGACCGGATCCAGCTCTGACCCTGCAGGTGCGACAGCGCGGATTTGGCCTCGGAGCCCAGCAGGCTCAAAGACCGGTATTCCTCGGCGACCACATGCAGCTTGTAGCCGGTGTGCTGCAGGCCGGTCTCGCCGTCCAGGGCCTCGTCCTCGTTGTCCGTGTCCTGGATGTAAAAGCCAAAGGGTGGCGCCGCGTTTTTCAGCGGCTGCAGGGGGTAGATCTTGTCCTCCAGGCCCTGGATCTCCTCCAGCGCCGTCACCATGACAAAATCAGGGGTCAGCCTTTCGACCATTCGTTTATCAGCTCCTTCGCGGCGGTGTCGATCATGACCTGGGTGGCCTCCGGCCCTGCGGCCTCGGTGCCCTTGCGCAAATATTCATAACCCGGGACGTAGCTCAGCCCGCCTCCCTTGCTGCGCGTCAGAAAGCCGTACTCCATCGACGCCGGGTAGTAGGCGTGGCCGCCCTTGGTGCTCGTGCTGCCGGCCTCGCCGGGGTTTTTGACGGGCTTTTGCAGCACGTCGTTCATGCCGGGGTCAAAGGTCAGGTCATAGACCTTTCTGCCCTTCAGGCGGCTGCGCTCGCCCTTGCGTATCAGGCTGCGCTTGAGGTTTCCGGTCTCCCCGACGGGCACCAGGCCCCGGACGCTGCGCCTCACCACGGTCATGCCCTTGCCGGCTGCCTTCGTCACGGCCTTCTGGGGGCTCTTGCCCACGCGGTCCAGCGATTTGATCAGCTTTTGCACATCCCGGGTGTCAAAGCGCACCTCAAAGCTCATGGCACCAGCTCCCGCACCTTGAGCTGCATCCACTGGCGCGTCCCGGTCAGGTCGATGGGCGGCGCCTCGATCCTAAAGACCCGCGTCCCGAGCTTGACGCGCATGTCGCTGCGCACATCGGCCCGGTACCGGATCTTGATTGTGTGGGTGATGTAGCTCTCGCTCTGGGCGGCCCGGTAGAATTCCCCGGAGGAGAGATCCCGCAGCCCGCCGTGGATGGTCATCACCGTCTCCCACTGCTCGTCCCGGTGGTAAAGCGGATCCCCCAGCGCGTCCCGGTTGCCCGTGAACCGCTGGAAGGTGAGCAGGTTCCTCAGCTCACCAGCATCGTCATTCGGCATAAAAACCTCCTAAAACCGTCCACCCTGTCATTGCGAGGCCAGTGCGCACACTGGCCGTGGCAATCCGTTCTCCCCGTGTCCGCTCCGGACACGCTCACATGCTCCATGTCCCGCTGTCGATCCGGTCGGCCAGCGTGGGGTTATTCCGCCGCACCAGGGCCCGCGCCAGGGCGTTCATGGTCGCGGCCACGGGGTCGATGCGCTCGGTGTCGTCCTTGTGCTTTTTCGACAGCTTGATGTCCCCGTAATTATTCTGAATCTCCACGGCGTTGGCCAGGCACCACACGGCCAGGGGCGAAAATTCCAGGAAGATCTTCCCGGCTAGCAGCAGCTCCCGGAAGCCCTTGACGGCCAGGTTCTGCCCGGCGCAGGTCTGGGAGATCTCCACGCACCAGTCCTCGTTGTTGACCTTCTCGCACAAGTGGATCGCCAGGTCCGTGGCGTTGTGTCCGTCGTAGCACACCTCGCAGACCTGCCACCCGTGCTGCAGCTGCCCCGCCTCGATCCAGTGCTCCACATAGCTGTTGTCGGTCACGTCGCCCGGCGTCAGGGTGCAGTACCCGTCCTTCGCCCAGGCGCGGTACTCGATCCGGTCGCTGTGCTCGTGCCGGATCGCCGCCCCCTCGGGGAGGAAGCCGTGCATCTTGATGCCGACGCTGCCGTCGTCCATCAGGAAGACCGCGCCCACGCCGCTCAGGTCGATGCGCTTGCCCAGGTCAAAGCCCACGTAGCACTCGCGCCCGTCGGTCCGGGCCGCGAAGTCCTCGCGGGAGATCATGCACTGCCTCACCAGCTCCATGCAGTGCTCGTCGAGGTACCGGTTTTCCGCGCCCGTCTGCCACATGCACATGCGGCGGGTGAGGAATTGCCGGATCTTCGTGGCGTCGTTGCTGCCGTAGGCCGCGTTATACTCCTTGGTGATCTCCTTGAGCAAAAAGCGGCTGTAGTCGTTGGGGTACCGGAGGCAGGGATTCGCCATGCACCACAGGCGCTTGTCGTGCGGATCCGCGCCCTCCGGCAGCTCCCGGATCATTGCAAAATAGTTGTCGTCCCGCGTCAGGCCGTCCAGCACGCGCTTGGCGTACTCCTCCTCCTTGTAGCAGGGCTTGCTTTGGGCATCGTCGCCGGCGGTGGTGATCACGTCCAGCAGCGCCTGGGCGCGCTTGCCGAAAGAGTTAAGGCCCAGATCGTAGATCGTGGAGGTCGTGTGCGCGTGGTACTCGTCCACCACAAAGTAGCTCGGCGCGCCGGAGTCCTTGTTCTTGGTGTCCTTGCTCAGGGCCCTCATAAAGCCGCCGAGCTTCCGGTGGGTCACGGGGTTGGCCTTGGGGATGATGAGCCGCTTCTCGATCTCCGGGGACGCCCTGGCGATCTCCTTGGCGTCGCCAAAGACGCGCATGGCCTGGCCGCGGTCCACCGCCGCGCACTCCACCTCCGGGGCCT
>Ga0326511_10004613_pt1 | contig 10931 bp, 7 predicted proteins | sample 0_2496_0518_D_FD_203701 | JGI IMG/M metagenome (GOLD analysis project Ga0326511, IMG submission 203701) | Bovine rumen microbial communities from UC Davis, California, United States - 0_2496_0518 | ecosystem: Host-associated > Mammals > Digestive system > Stomach > Rumen | place: USA: California... | reverse complement strand
CCGGTCTTGCTGACCTAAACCGTCATTCAGATTAGAGGCACCATCTGAAAGCTGAGAAATACCATCAACAAGAGAATTCAGTCCGCCGATTAACTGACTGCTTCCGTCAGTCAGAGAAGTCATACCGTCATCGAGTGCGCTTGCACCATCAGAAACCTGTTTTGCACCTGCTGAGAGATTCAGGGAAGATGTATATAACTGCGCGGTACCCTCTGCGAGAGCTTTTCCGCCCTCATCAGCCTGTGCAAGACCTTCGGAAAGGCTGGTCAGTCCTGTATTGAGTGCCTCAGCACCATTCTGTAAGGATGTAACACCGTCTTTGAGTGCGCCGCCCTCTTTCATGGATTCCGATACCTGTTTCTGTCCGGTAATGGTTTGTTCCAGAGTCCCGATTGCAACAGCCAGCTCCTCTGATGGAGAAACCTGGTAAGCGGCCTGCAATGCCGCTAATACCTGTTCATTCGCAGTGATTGTCGTATCCAGGGAAGAACTTGCCGTATCCAGACCAGCCGAAATATCATCAAGTCCGCCGGACAATGCGGCTGAACCCTCATTCAATGTGTCTGCGCCGGATTTTGCAGAGCTGATACCTGCTGATAATGCTCCGGTAGAAGTATTGATTTGTTCAGCACCTGCGCTGAGAGCCTCTGCACCGGATGCCAATTCAGAAGAACCTGCTTTCAGCTGTGCGCTTCCATTGGTGAGAGCTTCCGTTCCCTGTGTCAGTGTTCCGGCACCATCAGTCAGGGCAGCGGCACCCTCATTGACCTGTACAAATCCATCCACCAATGCGGCTGAACCTGCGGCGGCCTGTGCGGCACCCTCTGCAAGGGAATCCGCGCCGGATTTTGCGGAAGTGATGCCATCTTTGAGAGCTTCGGCACCGGGAACAACCTGTGAAAAACCATTGACCAGCTGTTCCGAACCGTCAGAAACCTGTGCTAATCCGTCAGCGAGTGCGCCTGCACCGCTCTGTGCTGAAAGAATACCGTCTTTCAGAGCTTCGGCACCGGGGACAACCTTGGTATAGCCCTCTGTGAGTGCGGCAGAGCCTTCAGCGGCCTTTGCAATACCGTCAATCAGAGGAGCAGTGCCATCCTTGGCCTGTGCAAGGCCATCTTTGAGAGATTCAGCACCAGGGAGTACCTGTTCATAGCCTTTTACAAGGCTGTCAGAGCCGTCTTTGACTTTCTGGATGCCGTCAATCAGAGGAGTGGCTCCATCCTTGGCCTGTGCAAGGCCATCTTTCAAAGATGCCGCACCAGGAACAACCTGAGAGAAACCATTTTTCAGAGCGGCAGAGCCTTCAGCGGCCTGTGTGATGCCGTTTGTGAGTGTATTTGCGCCGTCACCTGCCGAAATTAAGCCGTCATTGAGCGTACCTGCGCCGGAGGCCAGCTGAGAAGCACCATTTTTCAGAGAATCAGAGCCTGATTTTGCACTTCCGATACCATCGGAAAGTGTCTTTGTGGAATCAGCGACAGTTTCGGCACCATCTGCAAGCCGTCCGGCACCATCGCTGAGCTTATTTGCACCGTCTTTGAGTGTTCCTGCACCATCGAGCAGTTTATCAATACCATCTGTCAGGTCGCCTGTACCGTCAGAAAGTTCCTTGATGCCATCGTAAAGTTTTGTAGTACCATCGCATAAATCATTAGCAGCCTGATTTAATTCATCCAGTTTTTCCTGGATTTTGTCGAGGGAGTCAGTTTCATCGAAATCAAGTTCATTGAAAATTTCATTTGAAACAACTGTCACGGAAGTTTCCATAGAGAAGTCAGTAACATCAGCTTCAACGGTAAAGCTTTCAGGAACATCAATCTCAATATCTTCCAAATCACTCAGCGCAAGGCTTTCAGACAGTCCGGGGAATGCCATGCCGACAACTATCATTTTTTCGCCATCGGAAATGACTTTGCCGTTAGTGACTTCGATATTCTGGAAAATCTCATTATTCAGGATAGCCGTACTTGCGGCCATGAACGGAACATATAAATCTACTTTCTTTCCGCCGATGGTCTTTGTTGTTTTCTGATGATTGGTATATTGCCATTCAATTACGAGATGACCGCTTTTGCCTTTGAGTTCATCAAGAGAATATTCCTGCCCATCGAGGGTGTATTTCATTGTGACTGTCACGGGCAAATCTGCGCTTGAATGGCCTTTATAATAAATATCACTGCCATTGGCCGCCCATGTCAGGTCGGAGCCGTTTTCGGAAAAGCTTTCATCGCCCTTGACATTGGTGATGTCTGTCAGATTGGATTTATCTGTCAGGTCAGTGAGTGCGCCGGGATTCTTGAGCCAGTCACTGACGATAATATCACGGACACTCGAATCCTGATTGCAGAGAACATAGACTGTTTCATCTTTGAAAGCATCACCATCAGCGGCGATTCTTGAAACAGATTCTGTATCTTCAATGACCTGAGCAGTTTCTATAGCGGATGTATTGATGAACGCGGTATTTTTTTTCTGATTATAGGCATAGAATCCGGTTGCTCCGGCGGAAACGGCCACAGCTAAAATGCAAGCCACTATTTTCTGATAATTTTTCATGATAATGCTCTCCTTTCAGATGTATAAACAGAGTTCTGATTTTCGGGGGTAAATCCGGCACTCGTTTTGCAGATGAATTTATCCAACAGGATAAACAGAGACGGCAGAACAGTAAGAACAACCACCATCGAAATCAGTGCGCCTCTTGAAAGCAATGTGCAGAGTTCGGAAATCATGCCGATTTCAGAAACAAAAGATACGCCGATTGTTGCGGCAAAAAAGCCAAGTGCGGAAACCATGACTGATTTCATGGAGGTCAGCAATGCAATGCTGACGGCTTCAGTTTTATCTTTTCCGGCATGGCGTTCGGTACGGTAACGAGTTGTCATTAAGATTGCATAGTCTACTGTCGCACCGAGCTGAATTGTACCGATAACAACAGATGCTACAAACGGAAGAGATGTGCCTAAATAATATGCCATACCCAGATTAATCATAATCGCCAGTTCGATAACGGCAACCAGAATCACCGGAAGTGTCACAGAGCGGAATGTCAATGCAATAATCACGAAGATAACTGCAATAGAAAGGACACTGACGGTTGTAAAGTCATGATTGGTGATTTCAATCAGGTCTTTTGTGGCCGGAGCTTCGCCGATTAACATGCTGGTCTGGTCATATTTCCGTGCAATGGCGGCCAGTTTGTCAACCTGTGTATTGACTTCATCAGAAGCAACTTTGTATTCAGAACCAATCATCATGAGCTGCCAGTCACCGCTGATAAGCTTTTCTTTTGCGCTCTCCGGGATGATTTCATCTGGAATGGCTGTGCCTACAATGGAGTTGAATCCTAATGTAAACTCAACGCCCTCAACCTGTTCCATTTCATTGAGCATCTTATTGACGGTTTTGGCATCAAGGGAAGAACTTGCAAGAAGCATATGTGTGCTGTTCATGCCGTATTCTTCGGAAAGTTTTGTATTGGCAGTGACACTGTCAAGATAAGCAGGCATAGTGCTGTCAAGATTATAATATACATCATAATTTTTGTAGCCGTACAATGCCGGGAACAATATCACCAGACCGATTGTCAGGAACAATGCGAAATGCTTGATGATGAATCCCGAAGTCTTGTTGAATTCCGGAATAAAATCCTTGTGAGAAGTCTTTTCGATTGCCTTATCAAAGATTAAAATCATTGCCGGAAGAACCGTTACACATGAGATAACGCCGAAGACAACGCCTTTCGCCATGACAATTCCCATATCCAAGCCAATTTTGAAACTCATAAAGCACATTGCCAGGAATCCGGCCACTGTTGTGAAAGAACTGCTGACAACGGAACCGACTGTCAGAGAAATCGCATGAGCCATAGCCTCATCTTTATCCGGATAATAGTTCTGCTGTTCTTTGTAGCTGTGCCAAAGGAAAATGGAATAGTCCATCGTGACACCTAACTGTAATACCAGTGCCAGAGCCTGTGTCATGAAAGAAATCTCTCCGAAGAAGAAATTCGTTCCTAAGTTCCAGACAATCGCAAGACCGATACTCAGCATGAAAAATAACGGAATCAGGAATGTATCCATTGTAAGAGCCAGGACAATGCTCGTCAGAACAACGGCCACAACCGCATACATGATGGTTTCACTTTCTGACAGATGCTTCATATCATCTGTAATGGCGGACATACCGCTGATAAAACACTGTTCTGATGTAATCTCTCTCATGGTATCAATCGCGGCAAGTGTTCCGTCTGCGGATGTGGTATCATCAAAGAAGACAATCATCATAGTAGAGTTATCAGAATTAAAGAAATGATAGAATTTTTCAGGAAGAATTTCTTTCGGGACGGAGATGTCTGCTGCGGAATCGTACCAGAGAACCTGTGCAACGTGGTCAACGTTCTCGATTTTTTCCTTGACTTTTTCAACATCCTTATCCGGCATTCCCTCGACAATCACGAATGAGAAGCCGCCTTTTCCGAATTCTTCTTTTAGAATATCCTGACCAATCATGGTCTCAATATCTTCGGGCAGATAAGATAGCAAGTCGTAATTGACTCTTGTATTCAGGTAGCCGACAGCACAAGGAATTATCAATAAAAGACCGATGATTAAAATCAAAACTTTGTGCTTGACAACCTGCTGTCCCAGTTTCAGCATAATGCCTCATCCTTTCTGTGTGTTTCTGTATATTTATTATATTGCAAAACTGACCAATAGTCAATAGTTTTTCAGAAAAAATATGACCAACGGTCATCTTTTTGTATACCTGCACAAATCCGCACAGTCAAATTTATGACTTTTGGTCAGTTTTTTACGCTTGACATATCAGCATTTTTGCTGTATAATAAAAATAAGAAAAATTACTTTTTGTATGATATATACAAAACAGAAAGGCCGTGAAATGCTATGGGCAAACTGGAGACTAATAAACAGCTGAAAGAAAACTCTCTCCTGAATACTGCCTTTGAATTCTTTACTACAAAGGGCTTCAGCAAAACATCAATTTCTGACATTGTCGGCCATGCCGGAGTGGCCAAGGGAACATTTTATTTATATTTCAAAGATAAGTATGACATCCGCAACCGGCTGATTTGCCACAAATCAAGCCAGCTGTTCCGTATCGCGGTACATGAGACAGAGACCAGTCCGGGCTATCAGAATCTGCCGTTTGAAGACAAAATGCTTTGCATTATTGATAATATCATCAATCAGCTGAATCAGAATCAGGCATTATTGACGTTTATCTCCAAAAATCTGAGCTGGGGCGTATTCAAAACCGCACTCACAACGCCCATCTCCGACACGGATGTGAATTTTGCTGATGTGTATCACAAAATGCTTTCCGATGCGCCCTATCCGTTCCGGGAACCGGAAATCATGCTCTTTCTGATTGTCGAGCTTGTTTCCGGTGCATGTTACTCCGCGATTCTGTTTGAAGAGCCGTGCAGTCTGGAACAGTTAAAGCCTCATCTGTATGCCTCCATCCGGCTCATCATCCAGGAACACCACATAGAAAAAAAATAAAAAAACTGCCCTGCTTTTGCAGGGCGTTTTTTATGGCTCAGGCACTCACATCCGCCTGTAATAACTGGCAATAAGTGGCTCCGTCTTCTTCGTAAGTGTCAAATGTCCCCATGACCGTGATTTCTTTCCCGATTTCCGGATAATCATCCGGATAGACATGCTCCCCGTCCCAGACGAACTCAATCCCCTGTGAACAGCAGGCCGCCGCATCTTTGATTAAAACGGCAAAATAATCTTTATCCTGTGCATTATCATGATAAACAGAAAACTGTCCTTTGGCCTTGACTACTTTTCCGATATATTTTTCCGGTGTATACATCATGTCGGCAACCTGGCTATAAACCATAGTACTGCTCAGTGTTGTCAGGTCAATATCAGAATCAGGGTCTGCATTGGGATTTTCCGGAATAACAGGCTCCTCAGCCTGCACCTCCTGAACGGCATCAGGGGCGGACGTAAGATTTTCAGCCGTTTCGGTCTGATTTCCGCAGGCCGTCAGCAATCCCGCCATGATGCTCAGAATCACTAAAAAATTCACTTTTTTCATGCCAATTTCCTCCTTGCTGTGACTGACGAAATCACACAGAAAATAAAAAATATCAGAATATCCGCCGCGACAATCGTAGAACCAACCGGCGTTGAAAACAATATCGACAGGATAATCCCGGTCGCCGCACAGATGACCGAAATCACCGCCGAACAGATAATCACACTCCTGAAACTCTTGAATACACGCATCGCTGAAAGTGCCGGGAAAATAATCAATGCCGAAATCAGCAGAGAACCGACTAAATTCATTGCTAAAACAATAATCAAAGCCGTAATGATGGCAATCAAGAGATTATATCCTCCGGCATTCACGCCCGTAGCATTGGCAAAATTCTCATCAAATGTAACAGCAAAAATTTTATGATAAAATATCAGAAATACTGCAATCACAATCAATGCCATGATGACACAGAGCCAGACTTCCGGAAGTGTCAGTGTCAGAATCGAAGTCGAACCGAACAGCGTACTGCATACATCGCTGGAAATATTGGAAGATTTCGGAAACAGATTCATCAGCAAATAGCCCATTGCCAGCGCACCTACAGAAATCATGGCAACAGCGGCATCTCCCTTGATTTTGGTATTCTGTCCGGTTCTCAGCAGCAATACCGCTGAAATCACCGTTACCGGAAGAACAATCAGCATATCATTTGTCAGTCCCACAACCCCGGAAATTGCCATTGCACCGAATGCGACATGAGAAAGCCCGTCCCCGATGAAAGAAAACCGCTTCAGAACCAGTGTCACGCCCAAAAGCGATGAACAGAGCGCAATCAGCAGACCGACTATCATGGCATACTGCACAAACGGATATTTGAAATAATAAATCAGCGTGTCCAATAAACTCATATCTGTCATGATTCTTCGCCTCCTGCGCCGGATGCTTCGAGAAAGGCCTGTCCGACTTTACTTCTGAGATAATCCGTTTTTGTGCCGAAAAACAGCTGTCTTCCGCCGATATGCAGAATATGGGATGCATATTTCACAGCGGCATTCATATCATGTGATACCATAATCACAGTGATATTATCCTCCCGATTGAGCCGGGCAATCAGTTCATACATTTCGTTCATTGCTTTTGGGTCAAGTCCCGTGACGGGTTCATCCAGGAGCAGCATTTTCTGTGCGGCGCATAACGCCCTTGCCAATAACACCCTTTGTTGCTGACCGCCGGAAAGCTCCCGATAACAGCGTTTTGCCAGATGAGTAATTTCCAGTTTCTCCATCATATCAGAAGCAAGCTTTTTCTCTTCCTGATTGAAAAACGGTCTTAAACCGCATCGGTTCAGACAGCCGGACTGCACTATCTCCCGGACGGATGCCGGAAAATCCCTTTGTACTAATGTCTGTTGGGGCAGATAGCCGATTTGATTCTTTCCAATCTCATGAAATTGAATTTCACCGCTGATTTGTGGCTTTAATCCGAGCAACGCCCTGACCAGGGTACTCTTTCCGGAGCCATTCTCCCCCAGAATACACAGATAATCCCCTTCACTAACGATAAAATTCAAGTCCTTGACGACAATACCGCTTTCATAGCCGAGCGCGGCATTTTTGCATTCCAACTGAATTCCCATTACTGCAAAGCCTCTCTGAGGGTATCAAGATTTTCCTGCATGATTCCCAGATATGTCGCACCATTGTTAATATCATCTCTGGTGATGGACTGCATAGAATTCAATGTGACAATTTGCTGATTTTTATTTTCCGTGCTTGCGATAATGGCATTTGCTACGGAAACATCTGTATTCTGAATCGTAAAAATAGTATTCAGATGCAGTTCATCGAGTTTTTTAGCTAAAAATGCGATAGTCTCGAAACTTGCTTCTGTCTCGGCGGAACAGCCCACAAATGCGGCATAATAATCAATATGATAATCATCAACGAAATACCGGAATGGGAATTTATCGCCGAAGACAACCGTCTTCACGGAGGCATTTTCGGCCATATCTGCAAAATCACTGTCAAGTTTCTGTAATTTCTGTGTATATTCATCCAAATGACCGCGATACACATCGGCAGATTCCGGCTGAATCTCACAGAGCGTTTCACAGATGGCTGAACAGAGGGCTTCCGCATTTTTCACAGACAGCCAGACATGCTCATCATATTCCGGCTCTTCCTCATCGGACTGCATACCCTCTTTGACTTCCTCTTTCTTGGCGGAATCGCCAATCACGTCCATGAGCTTTATTACTTTCATATCGGGATTGGTGACTTCTTTGAGCGCATCATCAACCCAGCTTTCGGATTCACCTCCGACATAGACAAACAAATCACAGTCAGAAATCACAACCATATCCTTGGCACTCGGCTGAAAGCTGTGCAGACTTTCTCCGGTATCGAGCAGATAGGTCAGGTTGACATTCTCCGCTTCATCGCCTAAGATTTCTCTCGTCCAGTCATATTCCGGGAACAGCGTACAGACAATACTGAGCTGTGAATCTTTCTGATTTTCGGCTTTGGTGACGGCACTGCATCCCGTTGCCCCGAACAGCAAGGCCACTGCTGAAATGAATGAAAGCATTCTTTTTTTCATGATAGATTCCTCCTGATATTCTATCGCAAAAATGAAAATCATTTTCAGTTTTATCTTTTTACTGTATTATAGCATATTCAGGACTTTTTGTCAAGAGAATTAAAAAAATTTCATATTTTAAGAAAATTCTTGACTTTTTATAAACAATATGGTATAATATAGACAATCTTTTTCACAGGAGGTACTTACATGAGTAAAATTAATGATTTTCTGAATGAAGCTGGAACGTTCTTTCTCGCCACAACAGATGGCATTCAGCCGAAACTCCGCCCGCTGGGTGCGCATTTCGAGATAGACGGAAAAATCCTGTTTGGTGTCGGTGATTTCAAAGATGTCTATAAACAGCTCCAGGCCAATCCGCTGACGGAAATTGTCGCCTGCAAACCCAATGGCCACTGGCTCCGCTATACCGGAAAAGCCGTTTTCGAGACCGACCCCAAATACGCCGAAACTGCACTCGATGCAATGCCGAATCTCAAAAACATCTATAATGAGAAAACCGGTCACAAATTAGCAATGTTCCATCTGGAAGATGCATCTGCATTTGATATTCCTATGATGGGAAAAGGCGAAAATCTGCTTTAATACATGACATCTCCCTTGCTTATCACTAAGCAAGGGAGATATTAATCAGATATGTATCTATGCGGACTGTTCTTTTTTCTGATGGATGTATTTTTCAACAAACTGCTCCATTGGAATGGGCTTGGAATAGAAATAGCCCTGCAAACTATTGACACCATAACGCCGGAGAAAATCGCGCATTTGTGCCGTTTCCACACCCTCGACACAGACTTCGGCCGAAAATGCATCTGCAATATTCGAGATAGATTCAACTGTATGCTGGTCAGAGGGACTCTGCTCCACATTCTTGACATATTCCCTGTCAATCTTGATGGTATCTACCGGAAGTTCCCGGAGAATCCCCATCGAGGCGAATCCTGTTCCGAAATCATCCAGTGCTACACGGATGCCGTGTTCTCTGAATGTCTTGAACATTCGTTTCAGGAGTGACATATCGAGCAGACGACATCTTTCTGTAATTTCAAGACACAGATTCTGCGGAGGAAATCCCGTTTTTTCAAGCAGATGCAGAACTGTCCCGACAAAATCAGCCTGTTCGAGCTGTGCATAGGACAAATTGACATTCATGATGAAATCCGGGTATTTTTCAAGCATGAGTTTTCCGTCCTCCATTGCCTGCTCAAGAATCCATTTGCCCAGTTCCGGAAACAGCGGGTCCTGTTCCAGTACCGGAATGAACTGAATCGGCGGAATGGTTCCGTATAACTCGTTCTTCCATCGGATAAGAGCTTCCATGCCTTTGAGATGCTCTGTATTTGCATCCATGATAGGCTGGTAACACAGATAAAAGCCTTTGCAGTTCTCCGAAACGCTGTTCCGGATAACATTCAGTTTTTCAATCAATAATCTGTTGTCATCGCTGAGTGCATCCGCAAAAATAACCGGTTCGCCCAGGCGGCGGCTCTTAGATTCATAATAGGCATATTTCAGGCATGAATACACGGTTTCATTGCTGATGTCAAAATTATCCACCTTGACGGCTCCGGCATTCAGAGAAATGACCACATGTTCATGATTGACATAGAAATCATGGGAGACTTGTGTTTTGACATCTTTATAGATTTCACAAATCTCCTCAGGGGAACACCCGTGACTGATGACAGCGAATTTTGTCCCGTCCATGCGGTACAGTGCGCCGTGATTGGCAAACGCTTCTTTTAATAGATTGCCTAATTTCTGCAAAACGCTGTTGCCGAATGTATAGCCGTAAACATCATTGATATTGGAAAAGGCATTCACGCCGACAAGCAGAACGGTACTGACTTCATGTTTCCAGAATATCGTCTGTAAATCATCAAAAAAGCCATAAAGACTCCGCAGGCCTGTCACAACATCAATATAACTTATGATGCCATGATTCTTGATAGCTCCGCCGAAATACTCAGGATTGCCGTCATCATCCCGGATAACGACACCCCGGCAGGTACACACGGCATAAGTGCCGTCACGCGCCAATGCACGGTACTGCATATCATGTCCCTCATCTTTTCCGGAAAAGATGGCATCAATGCTTTTCTGATAGGCGTTCCGGTCTTCCGGATGGATATGCTCTTCCCAGATACCGCCGGCATTTTCCATATATTCACCGGGCAGATTGAAAAAATCAACTGCACTTTGCGACCAGCGGGAATAATCCTCTTTCATATCACAAAGATATACATAACTGCCATCGGCAATGACAGAAAAGGCCTCAAATAAAGCATTCAGTCTTTGCAGTCTTTCTTTCTTCA
>Ga0326511_10004612_pt1 | contig 10931 bp, 11 predicted proteins | sample 0_2496_0518_D_FD_203701 | JGI IMG/M metagenome (GOLD analysis project Ga0326511, IMG submission 203701) | Bovine rumen microbial communities from UC Davis, California, United States - 0_2496_0518 | ecosystem: Host-associated > Mammals > Digestive system > Stomach > Rumen | place: USA... | reverse complement strand
TGGAAGAATACAAACAAGAACTTGGGATGATGATCAAGGAACAAAACACTATGTAACAGAAGTTGTTGCAGAAGAAGCTTATTTTGCAGACAGCAGAAGAGATAGTGATAATTCAAGTTCTTTTGAAAATACATTTGGAACAACAGAACCAGGAAGTATGGGTTCAGATTTTGAAGTTTCTTCTAGTGATGATCTACCATTCTAATTAAGAGAAGGGGGAAAATATAATGGCAGATAAAAAACAAAATAAAAGAAACAATAATAAAAATTATGATGAAGATTATAATCCAAGATTTAGAAAACAAAGAAAAAAAGTATGCATATTATGCAGTGATAAAAACTTTGAATTAGATTATAAAAATCCAGAACAATTAAAGAAATTCGTAAATGAAAAAGGTAAAATATTACCTAGAAGAACAACTGGAGCATGTGCTAAACATCAAAGAGATATCACAATAGCTGTAAAAAGAGCAAGACATATTGCTGTTTTACCATACGCACAAAACTAATAAATAATTAAAATAAAAGAATCCTAGATTTGCTTGCAATTTGTATTGCATAGTATAATTTAGGATTTTATTTATACTCTAGGAAAGTCATCATTAAGAATGACGACTTGACGTAGAGGATAATTATGCGGAGCCTAAATTTTCTTAGCGAAGTATGAAATTAGAAAATGTGGTTCCGTGTTTTTTTGTTTTAAAATCATTTACATTTTATAAGCATTGTGTTATAATTCGTATGTATAAAAGTTTAAAAAAAAATTTGTGCCTTGAGGAAGGAATATTAGTAAAAGTTAGAGGTGAAAGATTTGAACCAAATATTGAGCACAGAAGCTCCTAAAAGTAATAAAAAAGCAAGAGGTGGAAATAGAGGCCCTGCAGACATAGAAAAAATATTAAAATTTTTTGCAATAGGAATGATAATTTTTGGAATATTTATGATAGGTAGTGGTTCATATGCTATGTATCAAAATTCAAAATTGACAGGAAGTTCATCTAAACCAACTATATATATAGAAGAAACATCAGCAACAGCAATTACAATACAAGTATCACATAATAAAGAACTATCTAAGGTAGAATATTACTGGAATAATCAAGAACCAATAGAACTAGAGTGTTCAGGTAAAAATAAAGTAGAACAAAAAGTGGATTTACTAACTGGAAAAAATACTATAACAATAATAGCTGTAGATGTAAATGGATTGGAGTCTAAAACTCAAAAACAATACGAAGTACAAGGTGATATAAGTATAGAATTTCAGGCAGAAGGTAACAATATAAAAATAAAAGCCGAAGGAAATGAACAACTTTCATACTTAACATATAGGTGGGATGAAGAAGAAGAAACAAGAGTTGAAATAAATAATATGCAAGCAGAAGAAAGCATAGAAATTCCAAAGGGATTACATAAATTAACAGTTGTAGTAGTTGATATAAATAATAAGACTGAAACCAAAGAGCAAGATATAAAAGGTGTTACAAAACCAAAAGTAGAAGTGACTACAGATGGTTCAGATAACTTTATAATAAAAGCATCAGATGAAGAAGGAATCAAAAAAGTAGAATTTATTATAAACGAAACAGATAAAAATAGATTAAACCTAGATCAAGCATTACCAATTGAAGAAAGAAAAACATTTGAATATTCTTATCCATTACATGATGGAGAAAATAAATTAGAAGTAAGAGTGTATAATGAAAGTGATGTAATAGAAGTATTTAAAGCATTAGTAAGAAAATAATAGGTATCTCCTACAAAAGTAGGAGGTATCTTAATATGAGGAGAAAATATGGGACAATTATTATTTGAAATATTGACCTATTTTATAATATATTCTTTTTTAGGATGGGTTATGGAGTCTGTATTTAGATCAATAATTGAAAAGAAATTAATAAATACAGGTTTTTTAAGAGGTCCATTTTGCCCAATTTATGGAATTGGTGCAATTATAATGTTGATCTTTCTAGAAAGGTTTCAAGATAAACCTATCTTACTTTTTTTTATAGCAATAACATTATTAACGGCATGGGAATATATTGTAGGCGTTATTTTAGAAAAATTATTTAATACGAAATATTGGGATTATTCAGATCACAAAATTAATTTTCAAGGAAGAATTTGTCTAACAAATTCAATTTGTTGGGGATTTCTAGGAGTTGGTTTTGTTAAATATATTCATCCGTTTGTAGAAAACTTGGTTTCAAAAATAGATATACACATTTTATATTATTCGATAACAATTATATCTTTAGTAATGTTAGTAGATTTGATAACTACTGTAATTAAAGTAAAACACATAAAAATGACATTAGAAAAAGTTGATAAAATTAATAAAGAAATAAAAGAAAAACTAAAAGAAATAAGAAAAATATCTAAAGAAGCAGAAGAAGAAAAAGACAGTATTAAGACAAAGACTATCGATAATATTCAAGCTATTATTGATAATTTAAATAAAAAGAAAAATAGAACTATTTTAAAACTATATAAAAACGTATACAGATTGAAGAAAGCATTCCCTGCAATTAATACAAAGGAAATCACAGAAGTATTAAGCAAAAAAATTGAAATTAGAAAGAAGAAAAAAAGTGAAAACACTTGAAAAAAATAAATCTTTTTGTATATAATAAATTTGAAAAATAACAAAGGAGCAAAACAAATATGGTACAAGAGATATATATAATTGATGATGATGAATCTTCTATTGTAATCTTCAGAGAACTATTTAAAAATGATCCAGAGTATAAATTTATAAGTGTAAAAACAGAACAAATAGACATAGCGTTAAAAAACATACCATCATTAATAGTAATTAATGAAGATGCAATTGATAGAGATGTAGTAGAACTATGTAAAAAAATAAGAAAGGATGAGGATAACACTATAACACCAGTGATAGTGGTATCTTCAAAAGACCAAAAAGAACATAGAGTAAAAATATTACAAGAATCTGTAGAATATTACATTAAAAAACCTGTTGATGAACAGTATTTATATTATACAGTAAAAAACCTAAACAGACTATTATCAAGTAATAGAAGAGTAAGTCCTTTAACTGGATTACCAGGAAATGTTCAAATTCATGCAGAACTAAAAAAGAGAATATTAAAACAAGAACCTTTTTCAGTATTATATGTAGATTTAGATAATTTTAAGGCTTATAATGATGTCTATGGATTTTTAAAAGGTGATGAAATAATTGAATTTACAGCTGAAACAATACTTAAATTAGTAAATAGTGATGAATTAGAAAATACATTTGTAGGGCATATTGGTGGAGACGATTTTGTAGCAATTGTTCCAGGAATAAACTGCGAAAAATTATGTCAAAACATAATTGCACATTTTGATGCTAATGTTAAAAAGTTCTTCACTGAAAGAGATTTAGAAAAAGGATATATAGAAGTAGCTAATAGAAGAGGAATCATAGAACAATTCCCATTAACTTCAGTATCAATAGGAGTAGTTACTGCTGATACAGGAAGATTTCATAACATACTAGAAATAGGTGAAATTGGAGCACAAGTAAAACATGCAGCAAAATCTGTAATGGGAAGTTCATATGCGGTTGATAAGAGAAGTTAATATTATAATAAATATAAATTGTAATAAAATACAAAACTCTTAATATAAATAATAATAAATATTTATATTAGGAGTTTTTATATGTTAGTGTTTAATAAAAAGAGAATAGAGATTATAATTTCATGTGTCATAATTGCTTTATTTGTATTTTCTGTTCAAATTTCAAACAGTAAAAAAGCAAAAGAAGAAAAAAATTTAAGTGATTTCAAAACTATAGTAGAAACAACAGCAACTCCCGCATCTGGAAAAACAATAGTTTTAGATGCGGGTCATGGTGTGCCAGATGAGGGCAATTAGAAATTAACCCAAGATATAAAACAACTAATCTTTGCAGTAAAATGAAGTATTTAAGGCACTTTATTTTTTTATACAAAAAATAATAAAAAATTTAATATTTTACTTGAAAAAAGAACAAAATTTTGTTATTATAATTCCAAAATCACCAAAAGAGAGTAGGTGTTAAAAATAAAAAAGAGATTAAACATATTTATAGATGAAAGTGGAGATTTTGGATTTGTAGATGGAAGTTCTGATTTATATGCTGTATCATTTACATTACACGAAAGTGAAAATTCAATAGTAAATGATTTACAATACCTAAACAATAGATTAGAAAAAAATAATTATGATGGTATGGTACATTTAGCAGATTTAGTTTGTAAAAGAGGTGATTATTGTAATTTTAATTTAGAACAGAGAAAAAATATTTTTTGGTCTATTTTTCATTTTTCAAGAAGGGTTCCTGTAAAACTAAATACTATTATTGTAGATAAAAGATACAAGAATAATAAAACGCAACTAAATAGACAATTGGCTAAAAATATCAGTGATTTTTTTCATTCAATAGATAATTATTTAAATGAATTTGAAAATATAGTAATTTATTATGATAATGGACAAGAAGCACTAGGTGCAATTATTGATACATTATTTATGGACAGAGATAATGTTGAACATAGAATAGAATTTGATCATAAAGAAAAAAGATTATTTCAAGTATCAGACATGTTAACTTTTGTAGATAAAATAGTTTACAAACATAATAACAATATGAAAATGACTAAAGCAGAGAAGTATTTTTTTAGTGTAAAAGATATTTTAGGAATAATAAGACAATTAAAAAGCAAAAGAATATAAAAAAGGCATTCGTTATGAATGCCTTTTTGCGACGCCTAGCGTCTACACGGGTTTGGTCCTTGTGAGACCAATATATAAATAATATATCATTTACAATATATATTATTCATTTCTATAATAAAATTATACACTATATTTTTAAAAAAGTATATAGTTTTGTTAAAAAAAATAAAAAATCGTTAATTTTAAAAATTTACACTTACTCGTAAATATAATAAAAAACACGAGACAAAGTAAAACATATAAAGGGGTTCGCATGTTTCAGCTTTTCCCAAGTTTGGGAAAAATGCAATTTAAAATACAAAACAATTTGAAAATTTAAACAAATTTCTTAAAGCAAGATTCCCCTTTGTATATACAAAGGGCTTTTTGCATATTTTTGGGAATCCAAAACCCTTTATTATTTTTTGAATTTTTATTTTAAAAAGTATACTTTTATGTTATACTAAAAACAAAAAAGGAGAATGATAAAATGAGTATGATAATATGTCCAAACTGTGGTAAAAAGACATTTGATGATTATAAATGTCAATGGTGTCAATATACTTTAAAAGAAAAAGAAAATCAATTTGATAATGAAATTTATACATATTTAAAAGAAGAATATAAGAAAAATAGAAATAAAATAAATACAACGAAAATAGGTATGGAAAAATTTAACATACCTTTACAAGAAAGTAGAAATATTGTTAATTATATAGCAGATGAAATGTATGAACATGAAAATTATAAGTCTTTTGATGAAGTGAATAACGAAGATAAATTTGTTGCAAAAACTTTTAAATTTTCATATTGGAATTACTTTAAATATAATGTTATATATAAAATTATTTATTTAGCAATTTTGATATTTCTAATTCATTTATTTTATATTTGCAATTATAATTGGATATGTCTTGTCATTATTTTTGGAGTAATACCAATTTCATGTTTTATTTTTTTATTACAATATAACTATACATATACAATGCAATTTGATGTAATACCTGGAAGAATAAACTACCATCATAGAGATTCATATAGGTATGTACCAGATGGTATTACAGATAGTATTATAAAGGATACGTTTACAAAACATACAGATTATAATAATTACATACATACAATAACTGCTGTTGAAGAAAAATATAATCATATCATTATTTATGGACAAATTGGTAGACAGGTTATAGATAGAGGTTATCTAGTTAAAAGTAAATATCAAGATCGTGGTACTACAAAAACGAATTATATTAAAGTTCCTAAATATTTTAAAAATAATGATGAATTAATTAAGAGCTTAAGAGAATATATAAAACCTATAAAAAAGAAATAAAAGTATATTGAATATCTATTAAAACAGAGAATATCTTGCTTTTCATTGTAAGATATTCTCTGTTTTATAATAAATCTTAATATTAAAAATAAAATTATATATCTTTGTATTGTTTATATTTTTTATGTATAAATATTGAAACAAACATTATTAAAATAATACTAATTATTATACTAATATTTATTCCTGTTTGTGGTAATATACCTTTTGCAGTAGTTGTATCTGGTTGAGTTAAAGACGGATCTATATTATCTGTAGGATTTGTTTTATCATCAATTATTTCTTTTAGACTATCATCTTTTACATTTTCATCATTTACAGTAACTGTTTTATTTTCAAATGAGTAAAACTTATACCCATACAAAAATTTACTATCTATATCTTTTGCTTTTATATATAAAATATATAATGCATCATCTTTTGGAAGTTTTTCTTTATCTATTTTAGTAAAAATAGGATTTGTAACGGAATTATAAGCTAAAGAACAATTCTCCCAATCTGTAATATTTTCTATATCATCAGTATTTATAGAAAATATATTTTCTAAAGATGTTTTATTTTGTATTGCTTCATTATATTTTTTTATTATATCGCTATCTGTAACTTTTTCAAATTTATATGAAGCATTTGCAATATTATATGGAGCTGCATTCCATTGGATTGTACTTGCAAATATTCGAGTTCCACCAGTGATATAATAATCACTTAACCATTCATATAAATCAAATGCATGATAAGGTGGCAATGTTAAATTTAACTCTAAATTATCAATTAAAAAATTTTCATCATTAGTATTCTTGATAAATAAGTATGCAGTATTTGTTTTTCTTAATAGTGTACGTATATTAATATCTGATGTAACTAAATTTATTGTTGCTGTTTTATTGTTTATATTAAAGTCTAGTAAAGGATACCATTTATTAATATCATCTTTTATAGATGTTTCTGATATTCCCCACACATAATTTCCTTCAGAAGATAATGTAATATTACTTATTTCTAAATCAATGTCACCATTAAAACCTTCTACTTTCTTTGTAACAATAACACCATCTGAGGTTGAAAAAATTTCAGTTGCATTTACATTCGTTGTAATTAAAAGTATAAGTGCACAAACTAAGAAAAATATTAGAATTCTTAACTTTTTCATTACTTTTTGCCCCCTTTAAATATAATATATAAACATTATTACATAAATGATGTTTTTTTTCAATCAATATAATATTTGTAATAAAAATTTAATCATTTTGTAATATTTGTAATAAAATTTTCGAAATTTTTTGGTAAAAACGCATTTTTATTTTGTTTTTAATTATAGAGAGATAAAAAACACTCTATATAACTATAAAAATCATAAAAAATAAAATTTTTTTAATTTTTTTGGGAAAAATGGACATTTCATTTTGTCTTTTATAGTAAGAGAGAAAAAATGCAATCTCTATGTATTAAAAAAAATAAATTTTTCAAAATTTTTGGGAAAAATGAGCATTTAATTTTGCCTTTATATATAGAGGTGAAAAAATCTCTCTAAATTATAACTGAATAGCAACTATTACAAGACTTTATCTAATATAGGCAGAGGAGAGGGAGTAATATTTTTGAAAACACATTAATATTTTTAATTGGGAGTGAATGTAATGGAAAAAGTAGAAGAAATTTATACTATTGATGGTAAAAATTATACGGTAATTTCACAAACTAAAGAAAATGCTAATAGTGATGATATATACAATGTTTTTGTTAGATATGCATTGGAAAAACTACAAAATGCTTAAATAATAACTATTCTTTTGGGTTCGCCTTTTGATTTAAAATCTTGTATAATTTATATAACTGTTAAAGATTAGTTGTTATTCTGTTAATAGAACAATAGTGGGCTGAAATTTTAAAGTATGTTTATAAATTATTGCTTACAGCCCACGATAATTGTTCGTGCGCTAAAATTTTGAAAAAATTTCATGTGCATTATTAGCGAAGCTTTCGCAATTAGGAAGTTCTATGAACTTTCTAATTGATGAAAAAGTTGTAAAGGAGGACAACTAATATGCAAAATACAATTTATAAAGTTGCAGGTTATTTAAGATTATCAAGAGAGGATGGAGATAAAGAAGAAAGTGATAGTATAAGTAGTCAAAGAAGTATAATCTCACGAAAAGTAGAAGAGCTAGGAGAAGAATTTGAGCTAATTGATTTTTATATTGATGATGGTTACACAGGACTAAATACAGATAGACCTTCTTTTCAAAAAATGTTATCTGATTGTAAAAAAGGTTTAGTAAATGCAATTATAACAAAAGATTTATCAAGACTTTCAAGAAATAGTTTTGAAGCAAATTTCTATATTGAAAAGTATTTTTTAGAGAACAATATAAGATATATTTCAGTATTAGATAATGTTGATACATATATAAAAAGTTCTAATAACGATATGATTCAGTTTAAAACTTTAATTAATGATTGGTATAGTAAAGATATATCAAGAAAAGTAAGAAGTAGTGTATGGGCAAGAAAAGATAAAGGATTATTTTTAGCTTCACTTGCACCTTATGGATATCAGAAAGATCCAAAGGATAAAAATCATTTAATTATAGTGCCAGACAGAGCAATAGTAGTTAAAAGAATATTTAATATGTTTGATAATGGTAAACCTTATAAAGAAATTGCAGAAATATTAAAAAAAGAAAAAATATATTGTCCACGGATATTATGACTATGGAAATGCTAAAAGTGGAGCAGAGTATAACTGGAGAGGTGAGACAGTAAGAAGAATTCTACAAAGTCAATATTATATTGGAAATACTGAATATGGTAAAAAACTACATTTAAGCTATAAATCTAAAAAAATAAAAATTGTTCCAAGAGATGATTGGAAAATTGCATTAAATACACACGAGCCAATTATAGATAAAACACTTTTTGATAGAGTACAGGTAAAAGTAAATCTGAAAAAGAGAGCAAAAGACAATAATAAGTTTGAATGGATTTTAAATGGTTTAGTGTTCTGTAAAGAGTGTGGTAATAAAATGACATTAAAAATAAAAAGAAACAAACAGGGAAATGTAAGAAACAAAATAATAGTATGTAGTTGCTCGTTAAATCAAGAAAAAAACAAAGAGTGTGAAAGAAAGAGTAAATCAATTAAAGAAGATGTTATAAACAATATTATTATTACAAGTATTTCTAAAAAAATAAATAGTATTATTAATAATAAAAAGCTAGAAGAAATTACATTAAAAGAGTTTGAAAAATCTACAACCTCTGTTTTAGACAATCAAATAGAAATGCTAAAAAAGAAAGTTTCAAAAACTGATAAAGCAATTAGTTCTTTATATGAAGATTATTCAAATAGAATTATTGAAGAAGAAGATTATAGAAGATTTTATCAATCAGAAGTTGATAGAAGAAATACTTTAAAATCTGAAATTAATAAACTTATAAAACAGAGAGAAGAAAAACCAACAATAAGCAAAGATGAGTTATTAGAAATCATTTCAAAATTAAAAAATATTGAAGATTGGACATCAGAAAAATTATCTGAACTTTTATACAATATTGAAATAAATAAAGATAATCAAATATTTATAAATTACAGATATGATGTTATAGGTAAACTATAATGAAAGAATATAAAGCAGGAATTTATTTAAGATTATCTAAAGAAGATGACAATCCTAATAATAGTATTTCAGCACAAAGAGAAATTATCTTAAATTATGCTAAAAAGAATAACTTTAATGTTGTTAAAGAATATATAGATAATGGATGGTCAGGAATTTTAGATTCAAGACCTGCATTAAATGAAATGATTTTAGATATTTTGAAAAATAAAATAGATATGCTTATTGTAAAAGATTTATCAAGGCTTACAAGAGATAAAAATAAAACAGGATATTACACAGAAATTCTTTTTCCAGATAATGATGTAAGATTTATTGCAATTAATGATTATATAGATAGTGGAGAAAGATATGAAATTGATGATAATATAATGCTTAAAGGGATTATAAACCAATCATATTTAAAAGATGTTTCTAAAAAAATAAAATCAGTAATAAGAAACAAAAAAGAAGAAGGAAAGTTTGTACAGCATTATACACCTTATGGTTATAAAAAAGATGAAAATGACCAATATAAGCTAATTATTGATAATAAGGTAGCACATAATATTAGATTGATATTTAAAATGTATTTAGAGGAATTCTCGCAAGGACAAATAGCAAAAGAATTAACAAGGCGAGGAGAAGATACACCTAAAAAATACAAAGGTCAAAATGTTAAAATAAACGAATGGCGAAATGATACCATAAGTAGAATTTTAAAAGATCCAACATATAAAGGAGCAATGGTATTAAATAAATATGAAACAGATTATATGACTAAAAAAACATATAAGACTCCAAGAAAGGATTGGATTATAAAAGAAAACACACACGAAGCAATAATAGATAAAGAAACTTTTGATAAAGTTCAGGAAATAATTGAAAATAAATACATAAATCCAAAACAATCTTATAATTATTTACTTAAAGATTTAGTATATTGTAAAAACTGTGGAGCAAAAATGCAATATAAGAGTAGAGCAAGAACAAAAATACATAACAAAAAACTAAAAAATCCACAATTGTGTTGGTATTACAAATGCAGAATGGTATACAGATTTCCTAGTATTTGTGATAAAGGTTATACAATATCAGAAAAAACATTAAATCAAATTGTTATTTCATCACTTAATAAAAGATTATCAATATTTAAATTTGATGGAAAACTAGATAAGATTATTAATGAGTATAAAAAGAATGATACTAATTATATAAATGAATTTAAGTTGCAAAATCAAAAGCTAAAAGTTCAAAATGATATTAGAGTTTTATACAATAAAAAGCTAGAACAA
>Ga0326511_10004609_pt1 | contig 10935 bp, 9 predicted proteins | sample 0_2496_0518_D_FD_203701 | JGI IMG/M metagenome (GOLD analysis project Ga0326511, IMG submission 203701) | Bovine rumen microbial communities from UC Davis, California, United States - 0_2496_0518 | ecosystem: Host-associated > Mammals > Digestive system > Stomach > Rumen | place: USA: California... | reverse complement strand
TTGTATTTCATGCCGGGACGCACATCACCTGACCAGTAGATATTTTCATCTACCTGCGTATAGGGTAGAGCACAACCGGGGTCGGGAGCAATGCCAAAGGCCTTGTTGAAATGGAAGATTCCCACTGGCGTCTTGCCATCGCCTTCCTTGGTTTTTCCCAAGCCATTTTTGCCGATAAAGCCCGGCGTGCTCATAAGCTGGTGCCACTGGCCGAGTCCATCCTTTTCATGCAGGGATATCCAGGCTGTGGTCTGCCCGACGCCAGCCAAGATGAACAGCTGTTTAGCGTTTTGGGCAGCAGAAAGCTTCTTCACCCAATCTGGTGAAGCCTCGATTCTCTCCAGGTGAGATGCAGATATGCTTCCCAAAGAAAAAACCATCGTCATGCAAAAGACAAGCAATGCAAACAGTTTTCTTGTTCTAATCATCTTATTTCCTCCTGACATTTGAGCATAAAGGGGCTGTGTATAGCGCAGCCCCTCTTTTCACGATATTCCCCCTTACATCAGCTTCTGAATAGGGAAGGTGAAATATGTATCAGGATACGGCTCATTCTTCAAGGTGAAATGCCACCATTCCGTGGACAGGGGCTTAAAGCCATGCCTGAGCATTGCCTCACGCAGTATCATGCGGTTCTTGAACTGCACCTCATTGATTTTGCCGTCCTTGGGCTGTTTTGCACCCTTATATTTGCCCGTGTATTTGCCAGTTTCGGGGTCACCGCACCAATCGGGATGGCTTTCGATGCCGAAGTGGTCAAAGACATTCCCCATGTCCACGTCCTTGCCTGTCTGCATATCAAACAGGGTCAGATCTACCGTAGAGCCACGACTATGGCCCGACTTGGCATCAATATAGCCATCAGCAAAGAGCCGAGTCTTGTCCACCTGAGGATAAAAGTAAGCCATCATACGCTTGTCACTGAGGTTTTCTGCCCAGGCCACAAAATTATCCACTGCCATCTGGGGACGATAGGCATCATAAATCTTCAGCCGATACCCCTGCCTAATCACATCATCGGAGACCTCTTTGAGGGCCTGGGCCGCTTCCCTGGTCATGAAGATACGGGGAGCCTGATACCCAGCTATGCGGTCCCCTACAAAATTGTAGGTGGAATAATAGCGCGGCTCCAAAATGACATCCGGCACCACCTCGGAAAGCTCCACAAAGTCAGAGCTGTCCGCCGGGTCCACGTTCCCCACTACCTGTGCTGCTACTGGTGCTGCTTCTGCACTCATGATTAAGTCAGTTGCAGCTAAAGCTACAGTCAGACTGGCTGTCATAAACAGCCCGCAAATTATGTTACCAAGGTTCTTTCTCATGGATATACACCTCCATCGTCTGCCAGATAAGCATATCAGCCTCAGATTATTTATGCGCAAATACATTGCGGCAAATAGCGTCTCCCACGGTTTCTTCCCAGATATAGTTATTGCTGAATTGGCCGGCACTGCGGTCGTCTTCGTCTTCCTCTACGGCTTCACCATTCATAATATAGACATAGCCATCCTTGGTGCCTGGCCTCAAGGCCAGCATGGACAGCAAGCCAAAGGCTTCTCCTGTATGCCCCGCCAAATCAATCCCGGTATCCCGGGAGAAGCGGGCTGTGGTGTTTCCGTCCATCTGATAGATGCCTAAACCATAGGAAAGGATTGTACCGCCATAGCTGGAACCATTTTTCTTCGTGTCATCATAAATCCACTCACGGTTGAACATAGCCTGTACGGATTCAGGAGATAAGATTTGCTGGCCTTTATAGGTGCCGTTGTTCATCAGCATGACCAGGGCATGAGACAGTTCCTCACAAGAAATCCTAAGGCCTCCTGCCGGGGAAAACACCGTGGCATTGGTGCCGGGAATGTAGCCCTTGAGGCTGTATGTCTCCTGATAATTTTCGTCATAAGGGTTTTGCAAGGCTATAGTGTTAGATTTAGGCTTGCCGTTTTTGTACTCATCCTGCGTGCCGTACCAGGGACCCCTTTCATCCCACTTGCCGCTAGAATCCTTCTTCTGATAGACCGTGCCAAGCTTCTTAAACTCTTTCCGGCTGAAGTTGCCAGGCACATAATCAGCGTGAATATCCAGCTGCTTTAAGATATGCTTTTTCTGATAGATATCAAAACGCTGCCCTGTGACTTTTTCGATGATAGTGCCAAGCACCCCATAGTTCAGGTTGCAGTATTTGAAAAACTTCCCCGGTTCCTCTCCCCAGGGTGCAAAATGCCCGCCATTTACATAGAATTTGCCGGTGGGCTTGAAGAATTCCTGCAGGCTCATCTGGGGCGGGATGCTGTAGATTTTATCATCGCGCAGGGATGAGGTATGAGAGGCAAGCATCCTTATGGTGATTGGCTGTTGAGGATAGTTGGGATTGCGCAACTCAAAGCCCAGATACTTGCTCACATCAGCGTCCAAATCCAGTTTCCCCTGTTCCACCAGCTGCATGATGGTAAAGATGGTAAACATCTTGGATACCGAGGCAATGCGGAAGCGGCTGTCACGGGTAAAGGGCTTGCTCTTTGACGGCTGCTGCTCATCAATAACAGCCTGTCCCAGGAATTTGCTATATACTTCCTGGCCGTCCTTAAAGGCAATAACGCCAAGTCCGGGAACTTTGGTGCCAGTATCGCCAATCATCTGGGAAAGCTCTTGATCCAGCTCCGCCTTGGCCACTCCCTCTGCAGCAAAAGAAACATTCATGGTCAGGCAAAGAGACAGCGCGGCCATGGTCAGGATTTTCTTTTGTCTTTGCAGGCTGCAAAATTATTTTTTTGATAACATTATATGACCTCCCCAAAACCTTTCTGCTGCAAGATTTCTTTTACTTTTACACTGGCTCCAGAAAAAACTATATGACGGCTGCAGTTTTCCTGCATCTCAAGCAGCAAGCGAATTCCTGCCGATGATATATACTCCAGCTGTGCACAATCTATCCTTACCCCTTCAACACTTCCGTCAGCATTAGCTTCCTCCCAGGCCAGCAGAAGTTTCGGTGCTGAGATGGTGTCAAGCCTGCCATGCAGAGCTAGGTGAAGCATTCCCTTTTTCACTGTATATTGCAGTTCAAAGGGCTGCTCCTCCCGGGGCCTGTCAGTTTGTATTTCCTTTGCCTTATCAAGGGTAATGACCCAGTAATGGCAATGATGCATAGCTTCCTTAAAGCGCACAATCTGCTCTGGAGCAAACTGCTTATAAACGCTTAATTCCGGCATATGTTCCCCCAGATTAACCTTTTCGGCTTTCAGGCTATGCTTTGCTAAAAGCGCTTCAGCCCTTGCTTGCGAAGCTGGTATATCTGACGGCTCTATGATGAAGGCGTTGCCTAAAGCAGCCACTGCTGACTGCCCTTGGGCCTCGTCCTTGGTCGCCATGAGCTTGGCAAGGGATTCTTCGCCGAAAACAGCACGGAATGTACCGCAAAACTGCAGCGCATATTCAGGGTCCGGGGTTATCCAGCAGCCGCCATGTTCTCTTAACAGGCATTGAATATTGGCAATGACGGTATCGACCTCATCATCACTGAAATACATCATCATGCCCTCGGTTGAGATACATAAAGGCCCGGCACATCCTTGCAAGGCTGTTTTCAATGAGGTGTAGTTTGTAGCATCTACTCCGTGGAAGGACACATTTTCTGCACGGCCAACAAGCTGACGAATAATTGGTCCTGCTTCCTGTACAACGATAGGCAAATCCAGACCAACAAAGTTCCGCTTATGTTCCGTCATGTAAATTGCTTTAGGCGTATAGCCGCATGGCAAATCTACACATGTTTGATACCCGGAAGCCTCTATCAAACGGCACATGGTACGATACTTGGCCTCAACTACCAGCGCATTGCCCAGGATGGTTTCAGCATCCTTCATATTTTGCAGTGGTGCATTGTTTTCCAAAGCCAATGCATGGACAACCTTATCCGCATCTGGTATTCCCGCCTGCACCATCAAGCACACCGCTGTCTTAGCTGTAAGGTAAACCGGATTGACTCGTGCCTCTATACTCCTTACTGACATTTATCATCCTCCTCATTCATTTCTGTCCTCTACCAAAAACTTCATAACTTTCTCACGAAACAGCTTATAGTACGGGCGCTCCATAAGCATGGCATGAGCTGCCCCGGGGATAATCTCCAGCTGCGAATCTTTATTTGGCAAGGTCTTATAAGCTTTTGCACACATTTCTGGAGTTACATAAGTATCATTTGTACCTGCGATAATAAGCACGGGAGCTTTTATCTCTGCGGTGGGATTCAGCCGTTTTTTGCTGCTCACCAATAAATCACGCCGACCTCCGTTGGGGCTGGTATCCTTGTCATAGTGCCAGGCATTGGCAAGGTAGGTGTCTGCCACAGCTTTCTCGGTGATATTGAAGTCTATACTGCCATCTGCTGTCTTTTGAAAATCATCTGCCGCATGTTCCCAGGTATTCTTATGGAAGGGTTCCTTTACCCGCACATCACCAAGGCCAGCCACGATAGGCGCATAGAGGACAAGCCTATGGACCAATTCCGGGTATTTTGCCGCAAAGCGTCCGCTGGTCACGGTTCCCCAGCTCCACCCCAGAATATCCATGGAAGGAAGATTATGCCTTGCCAGAATGCAACGAACTGCTGCTGCTATGTCTTCGGCTGCATAATCGGAATCCGGCAGGAACCCATTCCTGACCTCTCCTGACCTGCCAAATCCTGCTATATCCAGGAGCCATACCTCAAAGCCATGACGGGCCAAATAGCGTGTCAGGCTGTAATCCCCATAGTCAACATCAAACTCATGGGATGAGTAGGTTACGCCATGCACAAACAGGATAGGCTTTTTCTCCTGCCCGTCCTGCTCTGCATAACGCTCCAAATGTAGCTGTATACCGTTCCGTTCCAGAGGAACATTTTCCTGTAATATTTCTCCCGCCCAAGCAGCGGATAAACATAAGAAATTCAACACCAGACAAATGACTGTAATCCGAACTGCTCTCATATACCACTCCCCTCTGCTGACTATTGCTGACCTGATACATTTGCCAGGTGGGCAAGTTTTACCCGAAGAATCCTGCGCAGGGATGCGTTGATGCGTTCCTCACTGATTTCTCCTTTCTCCACGGCCCTAAGCAGCCTGTGATAGGCATCTGCCCCATTTTGGTACACATGGCAGCTTAAAATGATGTCTGCGCCTGCACGAACTGCTCTTAGTGCGACGTCAGAGGGGGCGTAATACTTGGAAAGGGCTCCCATAGCTATGTCATCGGTGATGATAACCCCCTGGTACTCCAGTTTCCCCCGCAGGAAATCTGTCTGTATAACCTTGGAAATGCTGGCAGGAACATTTTTCTCCAGCCGGGAATAAGTGGCATGGTTTACCATGATGAAGTAGTCTGCGGGGGTCTTTTCCCTGATGATGCTCTGAAAGGGCATGACATCCCATTTCATAAGCTCCCGGCGGGAAGCATCCACCACGGTGGAGTCCAGATGGGTATCAACCTTGCCCCTGCCCAGCCCAGGGAAGTGCTTGAGGCAGTAGATGAAATCTTCCTGCTCATAGCCATCAGCGGCACTACGCACAAACTCCGTAACCACAGCAGGAGTATTGCCGAAGGAACGTCCACGTCCGGTTCCTATGTCGGCCACTGGGGCCAGATTTACATTGAACCCAATATCCCTTAGGGCACAGGCAGTTTTTTCCGCCCAAAGCCTGGCATTTCCCGGTTGACCTGTTTCCCCGATTTCTTGGGCAGAAGGAGGTGGCGGTAACTGCTCCTTCATGCGGGCCACAACTCCACCTTCCTCGTCCACAGCAATAAAGAGGGGCAATTTTTCTTCAGCCTGTTCTTGCAAGTGAGCATTGAGTTGCTTCACCTGTTCCTGAGTTTTCATGTTTCGGTCAAAGAGTATGATGCCTCCGATATGGTACTGATGCAGCATAAAGAGGCTTTCCTCATCCACATCAGTACCCTGGATGCCAATCATGAGCATTTGCCCAATCTTTTCCTCCAGTGTCATGGACTGGAGCAGTTTTTCCACACAGTCTCCCGTAGGTGCTAATACACATTGAGTGACAGGCTGGCCAGTATGGCCAGCCTCTGCATTTACCCCAGGCAGCATAAGTATTGCCATCAGTAGCAGACATATCAGCTCAACTGGTGAAATATTTCTTGGCATAAATATTACCCCACTAAAGCTTAATTTTTGTCATGGAAGAATGCACCGCCAGACCTTTCACCATTGCTCATTTCACTTTTCACCCTGCAATTTACCCTTTGTATCCTGCTCTGCGCTTCTGATATCATTTGTCATATCCTTGGCAAGATTGAGGTCGTGGAACTTTTTGTCATCATGTAGAATCATGGTGAACTTGTCCGTCTGGTCAAGATAAGCCGTGGCACTCTTCAAGGAAAGCTCCAAAATATGCCCGCCCTTCTTTTTGTCATCCGAAAGGAAATGGAAATGCCAGCCCACGGAGTTGAGTTCCCCCATATAGCTTGGGCAGTACAGCCCCACCAGAGTGCCCTTGATGTTTTGCTCGGTGAACTCCGTCTGCTTGCCTTTCAAGGCTTCCACCAAAGTAGGATAAGGCTCCTGGCTGCCGTACTCACTGCGGAACAGGATGGAGGAGAATTCTGCTGGGAATTTTACCATGTAGAAACTATTGGCTCCGTGCTGCTGAACGGCATCATTCAAAACTTTCTCCAAAGCAACCTTATCCTTGATATCTTCCAGCTTGACGGCAATATCCTTGTCAAAGAAAGTCACAGTAGCATAGGGGATGATGGTTTTGTCGGGGGCAACGATGACACGCCCGTCCCCCAAGGCCTGGTAGACCTTGCCATCCAGCACAATCATCTCGCCGTTGAGTCCCTCAAAAGTTCCGATTCCCGTATCACCGAGCTTGCGAAGCTGCCCGGCCGTAACCGTACCGCCGAAATATCCCTGCGCCAAGGATTGCAAGAGCGCCACCTGGGCAATGCTCTCCCTGTCTGCCTGGGAAGCATAAGCAGGAGATGCGCCAATTCCATTGCATAATGTCATCGCACCAGCAAGTGCAGCTACAGCAAGTTTCTTTTTGATGTCAAATTTCATTTCCGTCATCCTCCGTTAAAAAAATTCAGAAACAACTTCCAATCGAAGTCATGCCATCAATGGTCCGGACGGCTTTGCCGTTTTGGTAGGTGAGGTCGGAAACCAGCACCCGCCGGATGTAGTGTTTTTTGCCCTTATTGCCAGAGAAGGTGAAATAGCTGCTGGCAGAGTGAATCGCCAAGGGGGTGCCCTTGGTATCTTTGCCAAGATAGAGCATCACATGGCCAGGCTTGAAGAATAGTGCGCCTACAGGTGCCTCCGCTGCTTTTTGATAGCGAGCATCAGTGTTTAGTCCCTCTAGGGATACGGAGTGATTCATGGCCAGTTCCTGCTGGTCGGCATCGCGGGGAAGCAAGATGCCCATGGAACGGTAGACATCCTGCACAAAGGAGGAGCAGTCAACACTCTCCTCCATGCCGCCCCAACCGTAGACATCCCCAAGGAATTTCAGGGACTGGCGCACGAAATTGTTTGGTGTGCAAGGAAGATAGCCAGGATTTACTGTGCTGTCCGCCTTGATGGGAACATCTGCTTCCGAAAGGTGGCCGTTGATTTCCACGGGAATAACAGCCTGATAGAAACCGCCCTGAGGTACGGACGATTTCAAGGGAATGATGCTGCCCATCTGAAAGAGGACATCCCAGGCACCCCCCACATGAACTTTTTTCTTATGATCTGTCACCACAAGGAAGTTTTTAGGAGACACATATTTTTCCCAGGTTGCCCTGTCCGTAAAGCCAATGGCCCCAAGACTTACCCAGCCCATGTAGTAACGGCCTATGGCAAAAGCAAAGGCCCCGTCCTTGCTTGTATGCAACACAAGCAGCGGTTCACAGGGGTCGAGAGCCGTGCCCTGCAGATCGTCATAATGCTGAAAGGACTTATCATCGAAATAGTATTTTGCGGTTGGCAGGAGGCGCATATCGGTCCGCATAGTAACTACGCCGTAGCGGACCTCGCTGCTCACCGGAACCGCATCCAGATTGCAGTTCCCCTGAGCCGCATTGTAATCATACTGGGTGATTGGGCTGCCACCCTTGTCAAAATGCTCGCCGGGCTCGGTTTCACCACGGAAATCCTGCTGTGCGCCAAGTATCAACTCTTTTAACTCTGCACCACCAACAGCTTGCGGATAGGTTATCAGATCTGTCACGCTGGCAGTTTTTTTTCGCATCGCCTGATTGATGGAGGCAATCTCTTCCTGCGTCAGGCAAATTTTATCCCCGTCAGGATTTTTCTCTGTCCAATAACCAGCCGTAGCTCTGTTACCATGAATCGCAATCGATGCACTGGAGGTGTTTCCAAACCCAAGCAGAACCAGCAAAGCTGTGATTGCCACCAAGATGACATTCTTTTCCAAGGCCGTTCTCTGCCTGTACGTAAAAAAATATTGATGCATATAATTTCTCCCTTCTATGTTTTTTCAGCTAGTTTGAAAATCCTTGTACTGCACATAGGATTCTCTTTAGAATTTCCACATCAGGCTCACCTTGCCCGCAGCTCCTCTTTGCTTGCCGCAGGCTGCTACAGCACCAAAGTTCAGCGTGAAATTGCTATTTTTCGGCTGATGCAGCCAGCCAATTTCAAATATATCGCTATTCTTCTTCCAATTCATTTTTCTGTGCCATTCCAAAATTTCAGCTATAAATCCAGCCACGACTCTCTGATTGCAGGTAATGACCTTATCTGTTTATTCTGTAGTTCATAAACGATGCCGTTATCCGCCAGTTCCTGCAAGAAAGCCTTTAGATATACATAGTCTGGGCCTTCCGTCTGCAGTTTAGCGGCTATACCGGAGAGGTTCCATGCCAACACCTCTGACCTCAAGATATTTCCCCTTACACAGCAAAAAATCTTGATGAGCCGTGTTATTGGCTTACATAACTGCGTTTTTCAGCAGGTATATCCTCCCATTTAACTTCATTTACAGGAATGTTCCGCGATAGTCCCCAAGCTGCCGCGATACCGGCTGCCTCTCCCATACTCATACAGGTGGGCTGTATACGGAAGGAAGCCTGCGCATCGAAACTGCCGCTGGCACAGCGTCCTGCCACCAGCAGATTGGACAGCTTATTGGTCACCAGCGCACGATAGGGGATTTCGTAATACTGGCCCTTTTTCAGCTTTTCAAAAAAATCCAGCTTCACATCATGAATATCAATGGGGTATGCCGTCCGGCAGACTGCATCGGGGAAATGACGTGCCTGCAGATAATCATTGGCTTCCATATAGTATTTCCCACGAATCCGCCAAGACTCGCGCACGCCTACCATACTGGCTTCACGGCTGATATAGGCTTTTTCGAAGCCGGGAATATTGCCCTTGAAGTAAACGGCCAAACGGCGCATCATCTTCCGCCCAAAGGATACCGCCTTGCTGCGTGAAACAGCATCGGTGGCCGAAAACATCAACGGCGGCATTTCCGGGCAGTTCATGGACATGGTATGTGGCTTGCCCTGTACGGAAAAAGCCTGGATATACAGAACATCATCTTCCGTGAGCTCGCCTTTCTTAACGCCTTCCCGAAAGACATTCTCGGTTTTCTTCCATTTGGCAAATTCCCAAAACGGATCGCGGCCTTTTTTCACATCTTCCTTAAATTTTTTAGACCAGTTTTCTTCTAACCAGGTGTCCTTCAATTTATCATGAAAGAAATGATAAACTTTCGTTACATCTATGCCTCCCATTTCAAACCGCAGGCTCATGGGTTGATTCCGCCCATTTGTTTCCGAACCTTTTTCCGTGGGCACTCCGGCAAATCGCGACAACAGGGCATCGCCTGTGGCATCAATAAACGTCTTGGCTTGGATTATCCCCAGTCCCTCTACGGTCTGCACCACACAGGCCGTGATGGTTCCATCTTCTACAGTCGCGCCCACAAGAGCAGCATCATATAAAACCGTTACTCCCGTTTTCTCGCACCAGTCATCATAGACTTCTGTCAGCAATTCCGGTGTATAAGCCCCCATCCCCTCACCATAATGTGTGTCCGTTTCGGGGAGATTGGGTACAGGCGAAAAGCCAGTCTTCATCTCTATGCGTTTGTTAAGTTCTTTTATATAAGGCGTATCGCTGTCAAATGCATAAGTAGGCATACAAGGGAAAACGCACCCTTGGGTGGCCAGGCCACCAAGAGAAATCCCCCGCTCGACCAGTACAACCTTTACGCCTGCGCGTGCGGCACAGATGGCCGCCGCCGTCCCTGCCGCACCGCCACCAACCACACAGACATCAGCGGTCAGCAGAATGGGCAGGCCTTCGCCATGCACTCCTGCCGAAGCTGCTGCAGCTTTGCCGCTCGGCATAGCTGTTTCCGCGAGCACCCCCACAGTTCCCATTCCCACCAGCTTCATAAAGGCCCGGCGAGAAATCGGAATCGAAAATGATTTTTCCATGTTGTACCTACCTGTCTGTCACCTGTTTCTCTGCGTATTCTTATCTGCTGAAATAATTCTGCTTTTTTGACTATAATCCTGCCTGAATGATTGGCAAAGAGAGCAATGCGCTTGCCATCCAGCAAAGGCATGTATTCATCCGTCCGCTCATCCCCAAGGACAATGGCTTCCGCCGCCGTAGTCAGGGAACAATGAGCGAATATAAGGATTGCGGCTACGAGCATCGTCGTCCTTATGCCCCTGCAATATTTATTTCTGTCCGTCATTATCTCACCTTGATATGGATAACGCCCCCGGGCAGTCATCCAAAAAGCTGAAAACAGCCTCCCAATACTCTTTTCCGGCCGCTGTCATCGCATCCCCATGTCCTGCTCCTTCTACGATAAATTTACTCTTGGGAGCAGGGCAGGCATTGTACAGCTTATCCATCATAGAAGGCGGCACCAGTTTGTCCGCCGTCCCATGGATGAACAT
>Ga0326511_10004607_pt1 | contig 10936 bp, 2 predicted proteins | sample 0_2496_0518_D_FD_203701 | JGI IMG/M metagenome (GOLD analysis project Ga0326511, IMG submission 203701) | Bovine rumen microbial communities from UC Davis, California, United States - 0_2496_0518 | ecosystem: Host-associated > Mammals > Digestive system > Stomach > Rumen | place: USA: California... | reverse complement strand
ATACTTGAGAAACTTGAATAAAAAAAATAACAGACAAAAGTGATGGTTATTTCTAAAAAATCATTATCTTTGCAAACAAATTGTGACGAAACCTATTAACAAGGACAATCGAAAGCCTATTAACAAGGACAATCGAAAGCCTATTAACAAAGACAATCGAAAAACTATTAACAAAGACAATCGATATGAAACGAAGAATTCTGACCGCAGTCCTGCTGTGCTGCGTCTGCATGGCAGTGAACGCCCGAACCTGGTTAATCGGAACGGGGGGAGAGTTTGTAGACATCAATGCTGCTATGCAAAGCAGCCATGTCGCGGACGGCGACACGCTGCAGTTCCTGCCAAAGACGGTTCTCAACACCCAACAGGTGGTCTCGAAGGCCGTCACCATCATCGGCACTGGCTATCTGAATGAAGACGAGTCAAGACAGAGCAGAGAAAATGACTTCAATGCTTACTTTGTGATTGAGAGCGACGATGTGACTATCCGTTCTTTCAGAATGGGCTGGGTTCAAGTACATGGTGCGAACACCCGTATTGAGCATTGCTACATCGACTATTGGATAGATTCGAAAAGCAGCAACTATGATACAGAGAATACCGTCATCCACTCATGTTTCATTGGCTATGGTATCTACGGTTATCAAATGTTTGCAGTTATACATACTACAGAGTGGACTATCACCAACTGTATTATTGGTGGCTGTGGAGGTGCCTATAGACTGAATAACCTGGACAACTCTATTATTGACCACAACATCCTTTATTCCCCCTATAAAGAGACTACCTATCATGTCAATAGTGTCAGGAACTCTACTATTACCAACAACATTATCATCTGTGACGGCAATCGCGACTACACTTTCGATGCCAACACACAAAGCGAGGCGAGCAACACCATCATCCGAAATAATATCATCTCGAACACGACTGCCCTTAGTCGTTTTCCCGACAACATAAGGGTAGCAAACCTTGCTGCCGTATGCACCCGTGAGGGTAACGATAAAACCAGCGACATATATTACCGTCTCTTGGACAACAGTCCTGCCAAGGGCTATGCCACTGACGGTGGTGACTGCGGCCCCTGGTCAGGGGCTCGTCCATACGTCATCGGCGGCATACCGACTGAAACGGAACCGACAACTGGCAACTACAAACTCGATTTCAACGCCACAGACAACCCATCGGCTGGTGTGTTCCAGTCGCTGCAGTCGCTGTTCACAACGATTGAAGCCAACGGCATCGCCTCGCAGACGAGCGTCAGTGTGGCCGATGGTGAATACGATTATATTATTTCACAAGACAACTACTGGCTGATACCATCTATGGCTAAGAAGTTGCATAGCTCTACGGGAACTATCTCGATGACCGCACCTAAAAAAGCGACTTTTAACATAAAGGCTGACGAAACGTTCCTCGCTAACCACGCTTCTGAGATAGACAATATCACATCATCTTTCTTCGACACGTTCAAAGAATTTGTCTCGCTAACCAATATCACCGTCAATATCAATATTACTCCCATCATTGACGAGTTCCAGGTGGAAGCCAACGACCTGCTGGCACTGAAGAATATGTACAATGCTTGGGCCGGCCCCAACTGGATGACGAAGAGGTGGAACTTCGAGAACAACGGCCGCAGCAAGGACGATTTCCCTGGCGTCACGTTCGACGACAATGGACGTGTGACAGCCATCGACTTAGAGAACAACGGTCTGGCTGGCAAAATGTTCCCTGTCTACTCACCCCAACTGAGCGAGCTGACCAGCCTGAACCTCAGCCGCAACAAGCTTGAGGGCGACTTGGGCATCTTCGTCAATGAAATGGGAAAGATGTGGAAGCTAAACTTGAGCTATAACCGGCTGACCAGCATCTCTCCGAACTTGCAGTTTGCCGAGGGATTCAGTTCTACCATCAATATCTGCTACCAGAACCGTGAGTATTTGGAAGGCAGTCCCACGAAAGCCGACTTCACGATTAACGTTGACACCATGACGGCCATGACGGTGAAGCTGTCACGTGAAATGATGTTTACCGTACCCTCGCTCTTCACGTACGACTTCAAATATCAGGAGCACTGTCTGAGTCCAACTTTCTGTGTACGCCAGATGACGCCACCGGCACTTGACTTTGCCAAGCTGACCTACAACGGCAAAAACTATGGGGATTTAGGACATACATACACCCTGAACTACAACGGTATTTACACCCTGCCACAGGATCAGCGAATGGTACTGGTTGACGAATGGTCGAGCTATGTACGCTACTCTGCCTTTCCCGTCATTTTCCACTACGAAGAGGGCGATGCCGACATGAGCGGAGAGACCAATGTGCTCGACGTACAATACACGCTGAACTACATCCTCGCTCCCTCGACCGTCAGCTACTTCAACTACTCTGCCGCCAACACTTACAGCGACCAGGGGATTAACGTGCAGGACATCGTGAAGACGGTGAACATCATACTTCATGAGCCTATAATCGTCATTCACAATAGCCGCCTTACAGGAGCCGTCACGGGAATGGCCGACACAATGGCTCCCAGCGACGGAACCATCGCGATTGAGAACCATCAGGTCGTGGTCAATGCACAGAAAGAGCTCTCCGCTATTGACGTCGAACTCGAAGGCGTCACCGTCGATGAGGTTGGACTGATGCTCAACCAGCGCGACTTCCAGATGATAGGCCGTAACACGGACTGGGGCTGCCGCTTCGTCATCTTCTCGCCAACAGGCAAGAGCATCCCCACGGGTAAAGCCACAGCACTGCTGCGTCTGTCAGCTCGGGCAGACCTTGTCGGCATCCAGTGCTCCGACCCCCAGGCACAGGAAGTCCTCATGACCATTGGCACAACGCCCACAGGCATCAGGGAGACGACACACGAGAGAACGGCCGACGATGCCACCTACGACCTCAACGGACGTCGCGTCACCGACGACATCCCCACGACGAAGGGTGTCTACGTGCGTCAAGGCCAGAAGCTCATTGTGAGATAAACATCATCATTCGAAACATAAAACACGACATATATTATGAACAGCCAAAATAGAAGCAAGGTGTTTCTCATCCTGATGGCAATGACCATGCTCATGGGGATGCAGGCATACGCCCAGACACCGAAGAACGAGCTGGTAATCAACGACTTCGAGTCGCGCATTGACAATACGGTTGAGGTTCCCATCTATCTGGACAACAGCGACGAGGTGGTGGCCGCTCAGTTTGACATAACCCTGCCCTTTGCCGTCCCCTCGAACGCTACGGCAACGCTGTCGAACCGTTCCGACCAGCATTCTGTCAGTTTCAGTGAAATAGACACAAAGACTTACCGTGTCGTCATCATGTCCATGCAGAACCGTCCTTTCAGAGGCAATGCCGGACTGCTGCTCCGTATGCCCATGCAGGCATACGACGACGGTCATACCAATTATCCTTACCCGATCAACATCAGCAACATCGTGCTCACCGATGCCGAGGGTAACAACATTGCGACCGACAAGTATGCAAAGGGAACATACACAGTCTATCACGGCACCCTGCCCGACCTCACCGTCAACGACGTTACCCCGGGAACCTTTCAGTGTGCTCCTGGTAGTTCCTTCAGCGTCAGCTACGAAGTGAAGAACATCGGCAACGGTGCTACGGGAGCCGGATGGACTGAGCGCATCTACCTTGAGTCCACTAACGGCACACGCACCTTCATTGGCAGCCAGCAGTACGTCTCGACGCTGGCCGCCGGCACAACGGCGCAGCGCTCCTATAGTGCGAACCTCCCCACCCTGCTCCACATCGACGGCGAAGCCCGTGTCATGGTCGAGATTGTCCCTGGAGCCAAAACGGGTGAGTTGATAGCCAACCAAGGCAACAACACGGCCTACTCCGCCTCGACCGTCAGCTTGTCAAAGATTCTCTTCCTCACTACCGACAAGAACACCGTCACCGAGGGGCGCAGCTACGCCAACGTCACCCTGTCACGATCAGGCGACTGGCAGACGGCCGAGACCTTCACTGTCTACTGTTCCGTCAACGGTCTCTTCACCTGCAACGGGATGACGATGCCCTGCACGGTGACCATCCCTGCCCGCTCTTCAGGTGCCACGCTGCGCATCGCAGCCGTCGATGACAACATCGTACGTGCCCGTGAGGCCGTCATCATCGTATCGGAAGCCAACGGCTACGACAACGTGTTGCTGCACCTGAACCGCATCGACAACGACCGCAACCCGCTGTCGCTCACGCTCTCGCCGACCTCACTCGCCGAAGGCGGACAGCTCACGCTGATTGCCACACGAGGGGGCGAGCTGACGGATGAGCTGAACCTGAACATCGCCTGCAGCCATGCCAACCGCTTCGACCAGCCGTTCAATGTTCATTTCGAACCCAAGTCATCGTCAGCCCGTGTGACAGTGAACGCCATCAACGACGACACGCCGCAGCTGGACGCCAACGTCCGCTTCTCAGCTTCGGCCACAGACTATCAGACGGCCTACACCTCACTGCAACTCACCGACGATGACCGTCCCGCCATCTCGCTCAGTCTGTCACGTCCCAGCATCATGGAGAACAGCGCTGCCGACGAGGAGGCTCAGCCCCTCGTGGCTACCATTAGTCGCGACCGCGGCACCGACCAGGCCGTCACCGTCTGGCTGACAAGTTCGAGCAGCGAGGTGGTCTTCGAGCGCAACAAGGTGGTGATTCCTGCCGACGAGAGCCAGATAGAGGTTCCCGTCAGCGTCATTGACAACACCCGTGTAGACGGCCAACGCACTGCAACGCTTACCGCAGCCCTCTACCTGCCTTCCGACCTGAAGGCTGCACCTGTCGGCGACCGTGCCAACGCCCAGCGCCAGCTGACCATCGTCGACGACGAGACGCCCTACCTGACACTCACCTCTCGGGTGACGGCCGTAGGCGAAGGGTCGTCGGCAACGCTGACCGTCCGCCGCTATGTGGCCAGCACATCGTCGCCTCTCACGGTAACGCTGAGCTGTGACGACCCGCGTGTCAGCTTCTCGCCACAGCCTGTCACCATCGCTGCCGGCAGCACGCAGGCTACGGTGACGATGAGCGTCGCACGCAACAGTCAGGAGAACGACGACAGCGACATCATCGTGACGGCGAAAGGAAGTGGTGTGAGCGATGGCACCCTGCAACTGCACATCACCGACCGTACGCTGCCCGATGCCGTCAACCCGACCATCGAGTGCGTGGGCTCTCCCTTCTATTCCGGACTGCCCGCCACCGTCCGTGCCACCATCCGCAACTACGGCACCAGCGTCCTGCCGAAGGGTATGACCATCGACTTCTATCTGGCCAGCACCAGTCAGATGTACTACTACACCCGCAGCGTCAGCTTCTTCCAGGCAACCACCGACAAGGAGATTGCCGTTGGCGGCGAAGAGACGTTCGAGTTCAATGCACAGCTGCCTCAGGTCGTCGGGAACCGATGGATCTATGCCCGTCTGAACGCCGACAACAAGATCCCGGAGTTCAGCACCGCCAACAACCTGACACAGAAGTTCTGCCCCATCACGATTGCCGCTCCCTTCGAGGTGGAGACCATCACGGCAGAGCCTGAGGACGGACTGCCCGGCAGCATCGTCACCGTAAAAGGACGCATGAAGGCCGTCGAAGGCAGCTACCTGAACCATCAGACCGTCCGTGTGGAGCTGAAAGGCAACGGGCAGCGTACTACTGCCGACACACAGATTGACGCCGAGGGCAACTTCAGCGTCAGCGTGAAGGTCGACCGCTCGGCTTGCGGCTACCTTACGGTGAACGCCCTGGCTCTGGGACAGACGGAACCCGCCAAGACCACTCGCGTACATATTTATAATATGAGCCTGTCGACCAGTAGCACCCGCTGGACGGTCGACGAGAACATCGCCCGACAAGGCACCATACAGCTGCGCAACACGTCGGCAAAGCCCATCACCATCACTGATCTCACCACCTCGCAGCCACTGCCCGACGGCATGGAGTTCCAGTTAGGCTCGACCATTGGCACCATTGCCGCAGGAGCCACTGCCAACATCGCCTATACCGTGAAGGGCACCAAGCCCTCGGCACAATGGCAGCAGTTCACCATCACGGCACGCAGCCAGGAGGGACTCATCGCACAACTGCCCATCAGCTACTTCTGTCAGGCTACGAATGCCCACCTCGTGTTCACGCCACGCGAGCTGAAGACCACCATGCTCTACAATGCCGATCGCGAGAACGTCACCGTCAAGGTGAAGAACACCGGCAAGAAGGCGTCGGGCAAGATCTCCGAACTCATCTCCAGCGACTGGGTCATGAGCGACTTTGGCAACAACCGAACCCTGCAGCCCGGCGAGGAGGCAACCATCCACCTCACCTTCCTGGCTCAGGACTTCATGCACACGGGGCGCACCTACAAGACCTACCTGCAGCTCACGCCAGAGAACGGCACGGCTGCCAGCCTGCCCATCACCGTGACCACCACGGGCAATGAGTATGCACAGTTCGACCTCTACGCCGCCGACGTCTATAGCAAGGCCAACGACGACTACAGCCATCTGGCTGGCGGCACCGTCACCATTACGGATGCCCGTACCAAAGTCACCGTGATGACCGGCAAGCTCGACGAGAACGGCCACTGGCAGACCCAGCAAATGCAGGAAGGACTCTACGACGTCACCGTCAAGGCACCACGCCACAAGACCGTCAAGCAGCAGCTGGCCGTAGGCCCCGGCGAGGACACTCAGCTCAACGTCACCCTGCCCTACAAAGCTGTGCTGGCCGACTTCGTGGTAGATCAGGACCTCAGCACCAACATCTACACCATGAAGCAGTACTTCAACGTCGACACTGACGCTCCACAGGCCATCGTCCTGGCTGAGATTGCCGACGAAGGCTTTGCCTGCGGCAGCGAGACGATGGAAATCGTCCTGCGCAACGTGGGTAGCCGTGCCGCCACCGGCATCCGTCTGCTCATGCCTGTCGTCAGCGGCTACACCTTCACCCAGCTCAACGACATGCCCACCGTCATGCAGCCCGGCGACGTACATGTGTTGCAGATGCGCTATAGCGGCCCGGAGACAGGCACTCACCGTGTCATCTCCTCCTTACGTATGAGCTACGAGTTCGACATCAACGGCGAGACACTCAGCGAGGCCGACGACTACCAGTCGCTCGTAGGCTGCACACAGGCTGATGACAACCATCTGCCGACGGTCGATCCTACGCCGTTCGACGACGACGACGACGATGACGACGATACGGGAGGTGGTAGCGGTAGCGCCCTGCCCACCTACGGATGCTTCGTCACCCTGGAGTTCGACGACCTCTCCGACATTCGCTGCGGAGAGCCCCTCCACGGCCTCCTCACCGTCAGGAACGGACAGCAGCAGGGAGCACTGCGCAGTCTGCGCTTCTCGCCACAGGTGAGCGACACCGACTACGAAGACCGCACCTCGCTCTTCCAGTACACCGAGGGAGAGCAGAACGGATTCACCGCCGACGGTTCCTACCTCCAGCTCGCTGCCGGCGAGGAAGGCACCATCGAGCTTGACTTCACGCCCCTTGCCGATGCCGCTGCCGACGGCCCCACCGACTATTACATCGGTGGCCAGCTGTCCTACATCGACGGACATACCAACATCCGCAACGCCGCTACGCTGCCACTCATCAAGGTGACCGTGCTGCCTACGGGTGACGTGCTGCTCACATACCTCATCCAGCGCCACTTCCTCAGCGACGAAACCTATACCGACGAGGTCGTCGAACAGCCCGAACCAGCCGTCTTCGCACTGTTGGCACGCAACCTCGGCCCCGTGGCCGTCAGTGGTCTGAAGCTCTCGGCCACACAGCCCGTCGTCGTCGGCAACACCTCAGCCAAGCCCGTACCTTACACCGCACAGTACAGCGCCGTCAACGGTGAGGAGGGCAACTACACCTTCGCCGACTTCGCGTTGGAGAACATCGACGGCGGAGCCACTGCCGCTGCACGCTGGATATACACCAGCGACCTCTCCGCTCACGTGCGCAGCATGGACCAGGTGACGCGCCGCGTCACGGCCGCCAGCGGCTCCGGCGCTACCGTCATCGTCGGACAGCCCCGCCAGCTGGTACGCCCTGTAGCCCTCGCATCCGGCGGTTCCGCCGCCGGAGAGTCGACTGTCGACGACGAGCTCCAGCTGAAGATACAGTCGCTCACCGAGGGCGACGCCTATCTGCTCAACGACATTGACGACGAGGAGAGCCTGCCCGATGCCGTCATGACTGCCGACGGCCAGGAAGCCACCCTGCAAGTGGTCAGCCGTAGCGCTACCCTCGTGCCCGGCGGTTCCGCCGCCGGCGACTACGTCCTCACCGTGCATGCCAATGCCGCCGGATGGGTCTACGGACAGCTCCACGACCCCACCAACGGCCTCATGCGCCTCGAGAGCGTCACCCGACAGAGCGACGGCAGTAACGTCAGCCTTGCCAACTTCTGGCAGACAGACCGCACACCGCAGCCCGACTTCACCATGATCAATGAATACCTGCTCCACTTCGCCGACATGATCAGTGGCACCGAGGAGACCTACCACCTGCACTTCGCACCGCGTCCTGGCGACAAAGTGCGGCTGATGGCCGTCAAACTCTACACCGCCAACGGCACCGAGGTTCCCGACGGAGGAACCACCACGTCCCCAGTGAAGACCATCGAGATACAGTTCACCGGAGCACTGAAGAAGCTCGCCTACAACAACCTCATGCTCACCGCCCACGACGAGGTCGTCGTCCTCGGCAACGCACCGTCGCAAGGCTACAGCGACAACAGCCGGTGGACCATCGACATCTCGGGACTGCCCACCACTCCCGGCGAACATTCCTTCATGGTCAATGGCAACAAGATGAAGACCATGGACGGCGGAAAGGCTGCCGGCACGATGACCATCTACTGGACTGAGACCCTCACAGGCACAGCTCCCGTCACCATCAACGTCGCCCTCGCGCCCGGCGGTTCCGCCGCGACCGTCGGCTCCACCAACCCCTCATCGGGCCCGCTGTCCTACGGCAAACAATCCATCAAAGCCACGCCCGCCGAGGGCTACCGCTTCGTCAGATGGGCTGACCAGTACGACCAGACACTCTCTGAATCCACGACACTCGAGCTCGACCTCTGGAAAGAGACCACCCTCACAGCCTACTTCGCTCCCCTCACCTACACCGTCACCATCCAGTGCGAGGAGAACGGCGTGCTGAAGGGCTATCCCTCAGGCATCTACGCCTACGACGAGGAGATCCTGCTCGCCGCACAGGCTGAGCCCGGCTACCTCTTCAGCGGCTGGTACAAGGACGGACGGCTGTTCTCCGAACTGCTGGCAACCATCGACCGCGTGGACGGCAACCATACCTATGTCGCACGGTTCAAGGAGAACCCCGTCAGCGTCAACGGCCTACGGTCAACTGTCAACGCTGTAGACATCTACAACCTCATGGGACAGCGTCTCTTCCATCAGGTGACCGACGTCGAGCGTGCCATGCGCACGCTGCCTGCCGGTATCTACATCGTCGGAGGGAAGAAGGTGATGAAGCGATAGCGCCACTACCTGAAATAAACAGCAAAACCTCACAACGGGGACAGTCCCCGTTGTGAGGTTTTTGCACGATGTGATGGTTTCTGACTGAAAAAAATGACGAATTATTTGGTATTTTCGGAAATTGTACCTATCTTTGCAGAGTTAAAGTTGCAATCAACAGGAATATTAACCAAATTGTAAAGCGTATGAAAAGAACAATTACTCGTTATTTCATTGTGCTGTTCTCACTTCTGATGACAGCTACCACTGTGCGTGCCGAGGCCGTTCAGAACCCCGACCGCGACAAGATCAGCGGCATCGTGGTGAACCTTATCAACCAGTGGGACCAGCAGGCCTTCGAGAATGCGAAGGACCTGATTACCCAGGTGGCACAGTACAACCTGACCAACGTCGCCACAGGCAGCCTCGCAAAGCTGCTCGGCATGAAGACCGCCATTGAGGGAACGCCCGACTACCGTCTGCTGTTCTCGGGCAGGGTGTTTACCGGACATTACGTCGTACAGGACGGTGCCTGGGTGAAGGAGTCCGAGGCCGACGACCTGCAGTTCTCTTATGAGGCCAACGGCGTGCCCGTAGTCCTGAAGCTGACTACCAGCGACGAGGTGAAGATGACTAGCCTGCCGATAGAGGGCAATACTATTGCCTCGATGGTGAGCGGTCTGCTTAGCAAGAGCGACTCGTCGATGGGCAACCTCATCAAGATGGCGCTGGAGGGCTTCCTCGACGGTGTCACCACGTTCTCGCTCCAGGTGCCCGCACTGACCAACCTCGACCTCACCCTTGGCGGTAAGCCGTTGGTGTCGCTGGCCATCCAGATGGACCTTGACGCCCTCGGCGACACCCCGCTGCAGGGTATTATGCTGAGCAATGCCAACCTGAAGTTCTACAAGGGACTCCTTGGCAACACCATCCCCGGCACCTACGAGGTGAACATCGCCAACACGGGCTACAAGCCCGGCGCAGGCATCAACGTTGACATCACGGGCAAGAAGGACGACACCCAGCTCATCTCGCTGAAGCTCAACGCCCCCGGCACCCTCGATCTGGAGAACCTCATCACCGAGGATGGCATCAACCTCGGCTTCGAGTCGCTCACTGTTGAGGCCGACGTCATGGGACGTGCCCAGCTGAAGGGCGGTGTCAACAACATCAATGCCCTGATTGGTATGACCAGTGCCATCGGCGATATTACCAGCGAGGCAGAGATGAAGGCTTTGTTGGATCAGCTCAGCCAGTTCATTGACTTGAAGCTCTACTACGACGGCAGCAGCACGCCGGCAGCCTCGCTGAAGCTTGTGCCTGCCTACGACGAGGAGGACGAAGAGTGGGATGTTCAGGCCTGCATCGCCTTTGCCAGCGACGGCGAGACCTATCTCATTGGCAATTAC
>Ga0326511_10004604_pt1 | contig 10942 bp, 14 predicted proteins | sample 0_2496_0518_D_FD_203701 | JGI IMG/M metagenome (GOLD analysis project Ga0326511, IMG submission 203701) | Bovine rumen microbial communities from UC Davis, California, United States - 0_2496_0518 | ecosystem: Host-associated > Mammals > Digestive system > Stomach > Rumen | place: USA... | reverse complement strand
TTATCAATTCAAAAAAGAATAAAAGTATAGCTTGAAATGTAAATAAATCACTAGGAATATAATCCGAATGAAGAAAATATAACAAACCCCTCCAAAAAATATAAGGGTACGGGGGGTTATTATTTCTCCCGAAAGGTGCAAGTTCGGTTCAAAAATGAAATTTCAAAATTTTTTCTAAGAATCATTCCTAGGTTCGAATCTGGGATCTAGAAAAAACTCAATAACGATATGTTATCCAGTGACAATAGCAACTATTGGGATACATAATCCCAAAATAACCCTTTGCTCAATATATAGTTGCTATGGCAGCAGGCGTAAAACAAGCACTTTAAAGGCGTATAATTAGATATTAAATATCAATCATCAATTACCTGCGCCTGCTGTCCCACTGGGTTTTTTATATAAAATGTTCGTTCTGAGCGATTTTAAGAATCTGAAACGTATATTTGCCCACTGAGAAGAAAAATAATCGATTGTAGCGAATGTTTTTCAACGAACGCTGTCCTAGAGCCGTTCCGTCAATGGAAGACCAAAAGCAACAAACCTTGACCTAGAGCGACTTTGTCAAAAAGCGGTGAAATGCTGTCCGAAATGAAGAAGTCACCGATCTTGAAGTGGTGACCATGCCGATCTTGAAGTGGGTGGATACTCACGATAAACGATTGTTCATTATCCAGGGGATAGCGGTTTGCTATATCCCCTGTGGCCTAGATGGCGTAACGGATCGTTACCCCATAAACAAGCGACGGCTTCCATGATGGCGTGGCAACTGTCAAAATTAAACGTGCAAATTGGACAGGGTGGATTTTCAGCACATCGACCTAGAACAAGTCGGAGTCCGAAAAAGTGCAGATTAGCCCTTGAAAAAATGCGTCCAAACTTTGGCCTACAAACCCCCATTTTTGAGTGGTACAATGTAGACGGATTAGGTGACCGTCTAGTCTAGACCTACTAATAAATCACGCAAATGGGGGAGAATCAAATGAAAGTCTATGGATACGCACGAGTCAGCACATCGAAGCAGGTGACCAAAAGGCAGATTGAAAACATCTTGCGGAAGTATCCGAATGCAATCATCGTCGAAGAAACTTTCACGGGAAAAGGGAACTGCGAGAACCGTCCTAGGTTTGCAGGATTGCTCAAGACGGTTGAACCAGGAGACCTTATTGTCTTTGATGAGCCGTCGAGAATGTCGAGGGATGCGGTATCAGGGTTCGAGACCTATAAAGCCCTTTATGATCGCGGCGTTGATCTGGCATTCATAAAGGCCGAACATCTTAACACCAAGCTGTTTCGGCAGAAGGTGCAGACTCAAATTGAGAGCGTTACGACGGGGGATGCTAAGACGGACAAACTTCTTAACGCAATCATTGACGCACTGAATGAGTTCATGATGTCGGTGGTTCAAGAGCAAATTGCGGTCGAGTTCCGTAAAGCAGAAAATGAAATTGAGAACCTATCAATCAGAACATCCGAAGGACTGAAATCTCACGGAGCAACTAATGTCAAGGATGCCGACGGTAATATCATTGAACAGGGTTCCATTTCAAGAAGCCGAACGGGAAGAACCTATACCAGTTCCAAGAAAAAGAAGGCACTGGAAATCATCCGTAAGAAGTCCTTCCGATACGATGGAACCATGAACGATGTCGAAATCATGAGGGCATATGATATTCCGAAATCAACCTTTTATGCGTATCTGAAAGAACTGACCGAAACAGAATAAACCAGATTCGAGCCTTCCTACATGGAGGGCTTTTTTCATATAAAAGGAAGTGACAAAATGAAAGTCAGTCAAGACAAACTGGAAAAGATAATAGAAATGTTGGCAGACAACTATAGTTATAGTGCAATTGCAGATTCGGTAGGCGTAACTAGGTATACCGTCGAGCAAATATCCAAGAAAGTAAGAGTTGATATAAATAGCATCAAAGAAAACGAATATAAAGAGTTATATGATAGATACCATATGAATAAGAAGGATAGAATTCAATTATACGGCAAAGACCTTCTCAAGATTGAACGCGAGCTATCAAAACGGGATCTTTCTGATATATCTGATGCTGATTTGATTGAACTAAAGCAGAAAACTATAAGCCGTCTTGAAAAGTTATTTACGCCTGTAAATTCGGAACCTGTCGAAAAGACCACGCAAGGCATATTAGATGCTTTGGACAATCTATATACAAGGATTCAAAACGGTGAAGCTGTAAATGGACGGCTTGAATTGCAGGTATTACAAGCGATGGCAGATGTTATTAACAGCGAGGAAGTAACAAAGAAACTATCAATATTGTCTATGGCTATAGATACTAATGAGAAACCGCAAGAATAAGGAGATTATATAATGTCAAACGTGCAAACTATATTAAGAAAAAGAAATATAACCCCCCAACAGGTCGGCAGGATGGTTTTATCCGACTTTCTCACAACAAGGCGAAACTTTTTAGAAGACCCGTCAATCCGTTCTGGATCCCTGGAACCGACAGAAAAACAACTGTTGATCACACGGGCAAACATGAGTCCAAACCGTCTGGATATGGTGGTCTACCTTGTACTACGGGATTTCTTACATGAATTGAGTTTCCGACAGGAATTAGCGGTGCAGGGGTTCGAAGTAGCCTATAGCAAGCTGTCGCATTTGGTTCAGATGGCAACGGTTGCCGAGAGCATGAACCTGTTGCGGATCGAGAAGAAGACCAGAACATCCACGCCACTTTTCGAAGCATATCGAGCCGAATCTCTTCTTAATGGAAAGAATATCATCCAGGAACATGTGAAGTCCATGAAGCGGTCTATTGCGACTTTGACCGCTTTCAACACGGGTTTGGAATGTATCTGTAGGGTGACGGGGATGGAGTCCATACGGGGCGAAATAACCCCACTGTCGGGCATGTATTACGATATTGGCGAATTGCAATCTGCGGTTGATGACCTTCTGGGTTCAATCGTTCGAGATGGCAAGGAACCTGTCCCCGTGATGTTTTTGGGGGGAGTTCCGAATAATCCGTCTGAATGGTTGCTTGCAATCGAGTTATCCGAAACAGGACAACGGATCGAAGCCGAGGATCTCAAGAAGGAACTGCGTGGTATCCTGTCGGTCAACGTGGATCTTGACCAGACGGCTATCAAACTGTATGAAAAAACATTCAGTTTACAGAAAATACTCAAAGATGGTATAGCTGATCTGGAAAAGCTGACTAATAATTTGATTCGCAAGGATGTATCTTGAATTATACACATTGAAATATTTACGAGTGTGAGTTATAGTAGGTGATAGCATAAAAAAAGCCATTTCGTGGACAAGACGAGATGGCAAAGGATAAAGGGAATATTTATATTAGGAGTTTATATTATCATGTTCATTCCGAAAAAGCAAATTTTTTTCGAGGGGGTGGTGGATATTGGGTAGGCATAGCACCGAGGATGCCCCACGTTCTGTATTCTTTCGAGCGGACGGGGAACCGATAAAGAAGTATCTGCTTATCCCCCAAGCGTCCCCCGTTGATTATGCGGTTAAGATTCTGATCGGGGGGAAGGGGAACCTAGCGTCCATAGCTGACCGAACGGATACCACCAAGAAGTCGAAGAAGCAAACGGTATCGGGTGCTTTCGTGGGAGAGGAATTCTTTCTTTTTGTGAAATCGGCTGCTGAAGCGTTCACGATTCAAGTAAAGGATCCAGACCGTATAAAGAGCCAGAAGTCACCGACGGCAAAGGTTTTTCTTCTGCTGTGCTATCTGATCAATTCCAAACTGAGAACCAGGGGAGGGGATTTGAAGGACTTTACTCTAGAGTTCCCTGTATCCGATTTAGCCAAGATGGGAGTATTCGCCACGGGAGCAGCCAAGGCAACACTAGAGCGATGTCTAGAGGCAATCCAGACGATTTACTTTTATGGCTATAGGTATCAAGGCGAAGGCAAGAAGGTAACGCAAGAAAAGCCGTCAAACCTTCTGGAGGGGTTCGTGGTGGCAAATGGTATCTGCAAGGTAAAGGTCAATCCCATTATCAATTTTCAGTTTCTGGCAGGCTATATAACCCCTCTTCCCTTTTGGGCTTTTGGGTTGCCGAACAACAAAGCGTTTGCTTTGATGTGGTCGGTATTCTACTTTGGAAGACAGAGGGTGCAGTCTGTGGCAGTCAATCGAGGGTTTTCTATCGCTATGGGGACGATACGAAACCGAATGATGTTACCTGTGAAATCGAAGAACCCCCAAAGGGATGTGCTGAACCCTGTGCAAGAATCTGTGGAATCAATCAATGCTTTCGCTTTTGAGCATGAGGAACAGGAAGAGATTCTATTGGAAGTCGGCTATGATTATTCGGTATCCGAAAAAAGGTCGATGGACAAACAGGGGCAATACAGAGAGTATGAACCGAGAACGAAGGGAACTACCTTTGACCTTGACCACGCCTTTGTTTCTGTTCATCTGGGTGGAGCATACGGGGAATACATCTCTAAGCTTTACAAAGGTGGATCTTCTGAGGATTCATTGGAAGGTTACGAATAAGAAAATCAATAATTACGGGGGGTTCGAAGTTTGAACCCTCTTTTTTGTTCAAAAAGAAAATCAATAATTACGTGGGAGAAAATCAATAATTACGGGGGAAGGCTATCCTTGAACCCCTTTATTTTCAGTGCTTCCGAGACTTTTTGTTCCCTAACTAGAATTACCAAAGAGAAAGATGCTGCTTATCCCATAGGGGCATTAGGGGAGGGGGTTTGCTATAGGAAGCAATATGATTTCTAGTACAGATAATGATTCAAAGGATGATTCAATCAAAAAAGCCTTTTTCGAAAAAAGCTAAAGCGGATACAAACCGAAACGGTATTTGCCCTGAAAGATTGGATGATTTGCCAATTGCAAAATTCAATCAGAATCCATACAATAGGAACCGTGATATGCAATCTCAAATGGTGAGGTCAAGAGCCAGAAGGCAACAACAAACCGAGCTATAGTTAGAAGGTGCATATCATGTTAAGTCAAGAAGTATTAGAGAAACTTAAAGGGAGGTCGGTTGCTGGGTTCATTCAGTCCCTCAAGGATGGTTCTGCTAATGTCGAACGGTATCCCACGGGATTCCCTACCTTAGATGCCATTCTGGGAGGGGGATTGATTGCAGGAGCGTTGTATATCATCCAAGCGGAAAGCACGATAGGAAAGACTTCCCTATGCCTGCAGATGTCCTCCCATTGGGCGAAAGCAGGTAAGACGGTACTGTATTTCAACCTAGATAACCCTGGAGATTCAATCAATTATCGGATGATTTCGAGGGAATACTACGAAGTCGCATTGACTGAAACGGGGAACGAAACGAAGGCTAAAGCGAAGACAAAAACGATTTACGAACTGATGGACAGGAACCAAAGAGAGCAGATGACCACGGAGGAAAGAACCCTATGGGAGAAAGCAATATCTGCTTTTGAGGGATACCAAGATAACATCTACTTCTTTGAGAGCGTCCAGAACATCGAGGATCTAAAAAAGACGGTCGAAAAGGCAATAAAGGCACTGGGAGACGATGCTAAAGCCGTGGTGGTGGTCGATTACCTGCAAAAGGTTCCTGGAGACGGGAAAGACGAACGGGAGGATTTGACGGGGATAGTCAAAGGTCTATCGTCAATCCGACAATGCCCCGTGGTTGCCTTATCATCCACGCCAAAAAGCGCACAAGGAGCCACAAGAGCCAGTAAGACGGACGGATTCGGTACGGTCGCAATCTTGTATGATGCTTACGTGATCATGGGGCTTATCAAGGAAGGCGATTTTATCAAACTGTCGATTCTGAAAAACAAAGATGGTGAAGCGAACAGAGATGTATCTTTCCGATTCCTAAAGGAACGGGGATTCTTTACGGAGATGGGAACGGGATTCGATGCCATGACCGAGCAAGAAGTGCAAATGAGAGCGTTTCAGCAGATGATGGGATAACCAGAAAAAGGCAGAAACGAACAGAAGGAAGGGTGAAGAAGTGAGCTATAGGGAAGATCCAACATACCAGGCATTGGAGCGTATCATTACGCAAGCAGGCGTGAAGGTGGAATATATGCCAGTGCCAGATGACCAGATAGACGGTGCAATCTGGGCAAGAACTGACGAAGAAGCTATGAAAATCATAATGCCAGATGATGGGAACGCTTTTCCCAACGAAGAAACGGCTTGTTTGATTCTGGGGCATGAAATGGGGCATATCCTGTCGGGTTTGGACAGCCCCGATGATGTTGCTGAGCGAAAGAAGAATGAAGCCGTATGTGACCTAATAGGGGCATATCTGGCGAAGTTAGCAGAGATGACGGCAGGAACTGCCATTGAAAGAGCATTGTTTGAAGAGTAGTAGCTGAACGAAGATTAACGGGTAACAATGGGGGATGGCGTGGTCTGTCCCCCTGCACTGAACATCCAGATACCGAGCATTGAGCGAATAGGTGAATAGCCAACAGGCATGAAAAGCCGAAAACTTACTATGTGAGGTATTAAGGATGGACAAAAAACTTAATACGGACAAGCTAGAAACCTTGCGACAGGGGGTCGAACGTGGTATCATAGACCTTGCAAGTGTCGAGGTCTTTCTAGAAGAAATGAACCGACAAGAAATATTGGCAAAGCATGAACACAAGATTTGGCAGAACAAGAAAGGCAAGTGGAACACATATATTCCTTGCGAAGGATTCTCCAAAGGGCTGAAACTTGTTTGCAAGAAGGAACGTAAAGACCTAGAGGATGCGATTATTGCCTATTATAAGGCACAAGAAGAAGCTAAAGAGGTTTTCACGTTCAACAGGGCTTTTGATGAGTGGAGCACAAAGCAACTGGAAACTAACAATTGGTGCGAGAGTTCATACAGAACGTACACGGATATTTATCATCAGAAATTCAAGGATCCAGAGGTTAGAGAACTTGACCTGTCAAAGTCAACGGTCGAGTTCTGGCAGGACTTTTTGGAAGATGTTGCCCCAACATGTACGACAGATACGTTTGACAAGGTGAAGACAATTGTTAGAGGAACACTTGCCAAAGCCAAAAAAGACAAACATCTTAACCATTCGATTGATGACATTTTCGAAACCTTGGAAGTATCGCCTAGGCAGTTGAAACAGACCGAATACCACGAAAACATGGAAACCTACTCACAAAATGAATTCGAAAAGCTTGAAAAGTACTTCACCGAAAATCCGAATACTGTTACATTAGGTATTTTACTGCTTTTCGTGACCGGCATGAGGATAGGGGAACTGAGGGCATTGTATCGAGAGGATTTCGGAAACAACTACACGATAACGGTTAGCAAGACCGTATCCGTGATAATCAAGGACGGCAAGCATGTGGAAATCATCAAAAACAAGCCCAAGACTAAATCTGGCTATCGTACTATTCCAGTTCCAAAAGAGTATTATTGGTTGGTCGATAAGATGCGTTCCACCTTCGAAGAAGATACCGTATACGCTTTCAAGTCCGAAAAAAATGATTGGATAATGAGTGGACGCACTTTTGATCGTTGGCTTGACAAAGCCTGTAATGCGTGTTCGGTTCCGTATAAATCGCTTCACAAGATTAGGAAAACGTATTGCACAACACTTCTGGATCGCAACGTAAGTCCTAGGACTGTTGCAACACTGGCTGGACATAGTAGCCCGACTATGACATTAAGCACATACTATAAGGATCGCACCACGGATGCAGACAAGCGAGCCTTTGTTGATGGAGCTTTTGCGAAGGCTTAATAACCGCTTAATACCTGTTAATACCATTATCGAACGAAAAACCCTTATTTTCTGGGGATTAGAAGGTCTATCGATATACCCTGGGAGTATACCAACCTTCCTTGAACCCATTGATTCCAAGGGTTTTGAGCGGTCAAATACCGAGGTTAATACCAAGGTTAATACCACGTATTAAGCGAAGTAACAATATGACACGTTACAAAAATCCTGACACTTGCAAAACGAAACCACGAAAGAAAAGCCCCTAGCTAAGAAGCACAACGGCAAAACTTTCGAGACAAGCAGGAATGAATCAATGGGAGGATACCAAAAATGAAGAAGGCTGAATTGCAGGAACAGTATAACACGATGCTTAGGAGTGGCAATTGGGATTTTCGGGTCTGCGAGTTGCTTTGCGGTGAAGCAGGTTTGTTGGACGAATGGAACGAATGCAATCCTTCCGAGGTCGAAGGCGTTATCAATCGTGCGGTCGAGCGTCTGGGATTGACTGAAACGGTCTACAAACCCTATACGGTTAGGGTCAACCTGTCGGAGATGGAAGCGTTCAAGCTGTCGGCATCGTTTGATAACATGGATTTGAACGATGTTGCCGAACGGTTGCTTGTTTTGTTGGCAAGCGGTGTTATCCCGTCTGCCTACCTGCAGTGCGATGACCCGTACAGCTTTAGGGGATGGTTGACCAGCAATGGCAAGATGGAAGAAGCAAGGGAACTGCTCAAGAGGTCGGATACCGAAAGCCAGAAGGCACTGGATCGGCTGTATGATAGGTATTCCTGCGAAACCGAGGGAATGATTCAGATGTACGATGATGCAATTAACGAGCTGAAAAATGCAAACAAGTAACACTCCGCATAGATGCGTAATGATAGCATAAATACAATAACCCCCTGCAATCCGAGATGAAAACAGGGGGTTTTCCTTTTGTTTGATATGTACTCGTCTATAACACACGCACTAAGCAACACGATAAAAGAGGCTCTTAAAATCGCATGGAAGGTTTTACATAAACGGAGCCACAACAAAGAGGAAACAAAGTCTAATAGCATAATACCAATTACTTTTCAATATGTCAATGATTTTGGACAACGAATCCAAAAAAGTGAAAATATGTCCTTGCATGTCACTTTCAGATAGTATATGGTGGTATCATACACAAAAAGTAAATACAAGAAAAGAGGTGAAGGAACGGAATGGAAATAAAGGATTTTGATAAGAACAAATGTATAAAGCTAGGTACTCACAATGCAGGATTCAATACTCAAGAAATTCTGTGGAAACCCAACAATGAGCATGAATTTTTCATTGAAACTGTGAACCATATAGGTAATACAGTAGCGACTGTAAATATAAGGAAACTGCCTGCAAACTGGGCGTATGAATGGGCTTTGGGAAGTCTAAATTCATTCGAAATAGATAACGCTATGCAATATTTTACAAGAGAGGATGCGATTCTTTAATGAAACTCAAATTAGGTGAACGCTATAATTCAAACCCGACAATGTTTGCACTGGGACTTGTAACTTTGGAAAAGGTTGTCCCACCAAAGCAAATGGACAATGTATGTATGAGACTGTTAGATGTGCATGACGGATACATGAAGGAACTGCCGGAAGATACAGATAGCAAACTAATACTAGATTGTATTCAAGATGCCTACATCTTAGGTCGGCAACACGAAAGGAATATGAAGTGATGCCATGTGAAGGTCGGAGATACTGTCCTTTTCCATGACGGAGCAGGCAGGTTAAAGCACGGGATCGTGGTTGGATCCTGTCCAGATGGGTCTATACGGATACAAACGGCATTGACGGGGATTTATACGGTTCCAACAGGAAAAGCCCGTACGGTCGATGATAGACGGCTTATGGAGGTTCTGGAAAAGCCGCTGAACGGATGGTTGCCGAAAAAGACCACGTTGGAATTACTGGCAGAATCCAAAAAGCAGAAGTGACAAACGGTAGGGGGCTATTTCAAGGAACCAGATTTTTTAACGAGAGGGGCAATCATCCAGGGATCGAGGGAACCAAGCAAGCTGTGCCTGTCGGGGGGGAGGGGCAGGTGGTGAGCTATGATCCTGCTGTCTGGCACAACTGGCAGATGATGACGAAGGCGAAACACAATAATAACGAAGACGAGCAACACGAAAGGTTGAGGAAACAAGCATGGACAAAGGAACATTTGCATATGCGCTATTGAAGCATCTGGGCAACGTATCGGATGATGGAGTCTATAGTAAACAACTGAATCTGATTCGGTATGGAGTTGGTCGGAACAAGCGTGTTCGGTTAGACCTGCGAACGTGGGTTCAGACGGAGGGCGAAGGCGAAAAGATGTGTAAGGGAATTTGTCTTACAAGAGAAGAAGCCGAAAAGCTGTTTGACCTGCTGGGGCAAGCGTTGGTATCCGATGATGTGCAAGACCTTCTGGGAGCCAGTGAAGAGGGCAAAGAGGAAGCCTAAAGCCAGTCTGCGGTATCGGCGGAGGATCGTTAAGCCGTCTGCGTGGCGTTGTCCTGTGGCGTTCTGGATGGAATCATGCGGTTCGATGCACTGCCAGATGATGGGGGAATCATCCAGGCGATGCACTGCCGGATCTTTTGCGGATCATTGCCGTGATCATGGTTGACCTGCGTTGCGGTCGGTTGCTGTGCGTTCTGCCGTGGTTGCCGTGGTTGCGGTTGCATGATGTCTAGCTTACGTCTTTGACGTGAAGATATGCTTATAGCTGTTTGGCTTGTTTGACATGTCGCAACTATACAAGATGCACAAAGCGAAGACATGATTGTTTCTTGTAATAGGCACTTTGTCGGATATGTCAGACGAAATGCAAATATGCAAGTCAATGTATCAATAAGTTATATAACTCAAAATGTGAAAGGAATTAAAATAGAATGTGTGAAAAGAATAACAATGTTGATGAAGAGTTGACAATGGCAAACATAGATAACGATAAGTTATATAATACAGCTCAAGTAGCAAAGCTGTTGGGAATGTCAACCAGAACCATAAACAAGTATATAAGAGATGGTCAATTGGTTACATACTTTTTCGGCAAATTATATAAGATTAAAGGAAAAGATTTGCTTGCTTTTATCAATTCAAAAAAGAATAAAAGTATAGCTTGAAATGTAAATAAATCACTAGGAATATAATCCGAATGAAGAAAATATAACAAACCCCTCCAAAAAATATAAGGGTACGGGGGGTTATTATTTCT
>Ga0326511_10004603_pt1 | contig 10943 bp, 10 predicted proteins | sample 0_2496_0518_D_FD_203701 | JGI IMG/M metagenome (GOLD analysis project Ga0326511, IMG submission 203701) | Bovine rumen microbial communities from UC Davis, California, United States - 0_2496_0518 | ecosystem: Host-associated > Mammals > Digestive system > Stomach > Rumen | place: USA... | reverse complement strand
ACGGCCCGGGGCGCCAACAAGGGCGGCATGGCGGAAAAGCTGGTGGAGTTGCTGGGAACGGATTTGCGCCACGTCTACTGTATGGGTGACCAAGCCAACGACATCCCCATGCTGCGTCGGGCCCGGATTCCCTTCGCCCCGGCCAACGCCATTGAGGCGGTCCGGCAGATGCCCGGGATCCGCCTTCTGCCCCACTGTCGAGACGGCGCCGTCGCCGCCATGATCGAGGAGTTGGCCCGGATTTATTGAGCTCTATATGAGAAAAAACCGAGGAAGTTCGCTTCCCCGGTTTTTGTTTTTTCTGAGCCCGAGTCTGTTTTCGGCGGAGTTTTTCGCGTCCGCAGACACGGGACGCTCCCTCTCCCCGGCATTTTCAAAAAAAATCTCTCCTCCTCCTTGACAAAGCTGTATGGATGTATTATTGTACTAATTGCCTAATACAATAATACAAGGAGGGATCGCCTTGGAGTGGACGTTTCGCAGCGACCGGCCCATTTACGCCCAACTGGTGGAGCAGATGACTCAAGCCATTCTGTCCGGCACCTTTGCTCCCGGTGAACGGCTTCCGGCGGTACGGGAGTTGGCGACCCAAGCCGGGGTCAACCCCAACACCATGCAGCGCGCTATGGCGGAGCTGGAACAGCAGGGTCTCATCTACGCCCAGCGCACCAATGGCCGCTTCGTCACCGGCGACACCACCGCCATCGGTTCCGTCAGGGACCGGGTGGCCCGGCAGCGGGTGTCGTCCTTCGCCGCCGACATGGGCCGGCTGGGATATCACAAAGAACAGGTCCTGCAGCTACTGCGGGAAGAGGAGGTATTCTGATGGCTTTGCTCGAATGTAGACAACTGACCAAAAACTATGGCGGCGTCCTGGCCCTGGACCGAGTGGATCTGACGGTGGAGGCCGGCCGCATCGTGGGCCTGCTGGGCCCCAACGGCAGCGGCAAGACCACTCTCATCAAGATCGCCAACGGGCTGCTTGTTCCCACCTCCGGCACGCTGACCATCGCTGGCATGGCTCCCGGCCCCGATACCAAGGCGATAGTCTCCTACCTGCCGGAGCGCACCTATCTCTCCGACTGGATGAACGTGGTGCAACTGCTGGATTTCTTCTGCGACTTCTATCCCGATTTCGACCGCAGCACCGCCGAGCACATGCTGACGGCCCTGGAGATCAGCCCCAGGCTTCGCATCAAGCAAATGAGCAAGGGCACCCGGGAAAAGGTGCAGCTGATTCTGGTGATGAGCCGGAAGGCCCGGCTGTATCTGCTGGATGAGCCCATCGGCGGCGTGGATCCCGCCACCCGGGACTACATCATCCGCACAATCCTCACCAACTACAACGAGCAGGCCTCCGTGGTGATTTCCACCCACCTGATTGCCGACGTGGAGAACGTCTTGGATGACGTGATCTTCATCAACAAGGGGCGGGTGGCACTGCAATCCTCCGTAGACCAGATCCGGGAGGAAAAAGGCTGCAGCGTCGATGAACTGTTCCGGGAGGTGTTCCGCTATGCTGAGTAAGCTGTTGAAGCACGAGTTCCGTGCCACCGCGCGCGTCATGCTGCCGGTATATGTGCTGTTGGCAGTCTCCACCGGGCTGTTCTGCCTGTCCATGCGCATCGACCCCACCTATGAGCTGCGTGCTCTGACTGTCTTTCGGAGCCTGATGGGCTTCATCTTCGGCGTGACCATCATCGGCACCGGCATCGTCACCCTGGCGCTGATGGTCTATCGCTTCTACAAAAACTACATGACCGACGAGGGCTACCTGATGTTCACCCTGCCGGTCTCCACCACCCAGCTGCTCTGGTCCAAGCTGATTGTAGCCCTGGTGTGGTCCATCGTCACTGCCCTAGCCGTGATGGCCGCCGCTCTTCTGACCATGGTCAGCGAGGGCATCCTGGGCGGTCTGCTGCCGGATTTGCGGACCATATGGAGCTATCTCCTCTCCCAGCTCACCACCGGCCAGCTGGTGTCCTTCGGGGTGGAGTTCATGGTCCTGATTATTATCAGTTCCCTTGGCTCCTACCTAATGTTCTACGCCGCCATCTCCCTAGGACACAGTTTCGCCAACCACAAGCTCCTGCTGTCAGTGGTGTTCTACCTGGCCTTCTCCGTGGGCATGCAGACCATTGCCTCCTTCGGCGGCGTCTTCGGCATCATCGCCATCAGTGAGGACGGCTTCTTCCTAGACGATCCCGCCATTTGGGTTCAGCGTCTGGCGCTGGGCGGCATCGGCGTTGCGCTGGTGATCGCCGTTGTGTTCTACGTGGTCACCCACCTAATGCTGAAAAAGCGGCTGAACCTACAGTAATCCCCTCATCACAAAACACCCCGCCCAAATGGGCGGGGTGTTTTGTTTCGTTTATGCGATATGGAAAAACCGTTTGCCGTTCTCCCAGGTGATCCGCTCCACCTCGTCGCCGGAGATTCCTTTGATCTGGGCGATCTTCTCCGCCACCAGGCGGACGTAACCAGAATCATTGCGCTTACCCCGATAGGGCACCGGCGCCAGATAGGGGCTGTCCGTCTCGATCATAATCCGGTCCAGGGGAGCCTCGGCGATGACCTCCGGGGCCTTGCGGGCGTTCTTGAAGGTGATCGCCCCGTTGAAGGACAGCATCCAGCCCCGCCTCAAGAGCTCACGGGCCATCTCCACGCTGCCAGAGAAGCAATGGAACACCCCCGTCACCGCAGGGAACTCCGCCACCACGGCCAGACTGTCGGCGTGAGCCTCCCGGTCGTGGATGATGACGGGCAACTCCAGCTCCTGCGCCAAGGCCATGTGGTGGCGCAGCACCTCTCGCTGCAGCTCCCTGGGGGGATTTTCCGGCCAGTAGCAGTCCAGGCCGATCTCCCCGATGGCCACCACCTTGGGGTGGGCGGCCAGAGCTCGGATGGAGTCCATGTGCTCCGGCACGAAGTCGCCGCAATTTTCCGGATGGATACCCACAGCGGCGTACACGTGGGGATATTTCTCCGCCAGCGCCACCGCCGTGCGGGAGCTCTCCACCGTGCAGCCGGGGTTCACGACCAGCCCCACGTTCTGCTCTGGCAGGGCGGAGAGCACCGCGTCCCGATCGGCGTCGAAGGCCTCATCGTCGTAGTGGGCATGGGTGTCGAAGAGCATCACTCCACCTCCCGGAGCTTTCGCAGGTCCACGCGCTCCACGTACTCCTCCTTCAGTTGCCGGAGGGTCGCCATGTGTGGCTGGCCCATGTGGGTCTCCTGGGCCTCGGCGGACGTCCACCGCTCTAGAAGCAGGATCTGGTCGGCGTTTTCGATGGAGAGGTGATAGTCGTATTGCAGGCAGCCCTCCTCGGCCCGGATCAGTTCCGGGATGCCTCGGGCAGCCAGGGCGCGCAGGAATGTCTCCCGCATGCTGGGTTTGGCGGTGTAGGTCACCAGCAGAGTCAGTTCGCTCATCTTTTTTCCTTTCCAAAAGAGGACGCCATGCCCGGCGTCCTCTTTTTTGCAGATTTTGCCCGCTTTCAGCAGAGCTTGGCGCCAGCCGGAATAGAATCGTCCACCAGCAGCAGATGCAGTTTCTCCTCGCCCTTTTCCTTGTGGACGGCAGAGATTAGCATGCCGCAGGAGAGCTGGCCCATCATCTTCCGGGGCGGCAGGTTCACGATGGCCACCGCCGTCTTGCCGATGAGCTGCTCCGGCTCATAGAACTTCCGAATGCCGGAGAGGATGATCCTGTCGGTGCCGGTCCCATCATCCAGCGTGAACTTCAGCAACTTGTCGCTCTTCTTCACACTCTCGCAGGCCTTGATCTTCACGGCCCGCAGGTCGCTGCGGCAGAAGGTGTCGAAGTCCACGCTCTCCTCCGCCAGCGGATCCACCTCCACGGCGGGCAGGGCGGCTCGCTTCTGGGCCTCCTGCAGGGCCTCCAGCTCCTGGAGGGCTTTCTCGCTGTCGATGCGGGGGAATAGGTTCTCTCCTTTGCTGACTGTGGCATCGACGCGGAGGCTACCCCAGACGTTGGCCTTATCCCACGCGCGGCAGGCCTCGCAGGCACCGATCTTATCGAAAATCTTGCCGCAGGTCTCCGGCATAAAGGGAGTCAGTAGAGTAGTGCAGATGCGGATGGTCTCCAGCAGGTTATAGAGCACCGTGGCCAAGCGGGTCCGCCTGGTCTCGTCCTTGCCCAGAACCCAGGGAGCGGTCTCGTCGATATACTTGTTGGCCCGGTCGATGACCTGGAAGATTTCGGCCAGAGCGTTCTGGAACTGGAACTTCTCCATCTCGGCCTCGTAGCGGTCCCGGAGAGTAGCGGCCGGCTTCTTCAGCTCGCAGTCCAACTTGTCATCCTCACGGCCTTCGGGCAACGTGCCACCGAAGTACTTCTCCACCATGCCGGTGGTGCGGCTGACCAGGTTGCCCAGCTTATTCGCCAGGTCGATGTTGATAGTGTTGATCAAGAGCTCGTTGGAGAAATTGCCGTCGGTGCCGAAGGGGAATGTCCGCAGCAGGAAGAACCGCAGGGCGTCCACGCCGAACATCTCCGCCAGGGCGTAGGGATCCACCACGTTGCCCTTCGACTTGCTCATCTTGCCGCCGTCGATCACCAGCCAGCCGTGGCCGTAGACGTGCTTGGGCAGGGGCAGCTCCATGCTCATGAGCATGGCGGGCCAGATGATGGAGTGGAACCGGACGATCTCCTTGCCCACGAAGTGGACGTCGGCAGGCCAGAACTTCTCCAGGTCATCGTACCTGTCGTTCATGTAGCCCAGAGCGGTCATGTAGTTGAACAGGGCGTCCACCCACACGTACACCACGTGGCCAGGGTCGAAGTCCACGGGGATGCCCCAGTCGAAGCTGGTTCGGCTAACGCACAGATCCTCTAGGCCGGGCTTGATGAAGTTGTTGACCATCTCGTTGACCCGGGTGCGGGGTTGCAGGAAATCAGTGTCCTCCAGCAGGTGGCGGACCCGGTCGGCGTACTTGCTCAGGCGGAAGAAATATGCCTCCTCCTCGGCGTCCTTCACCTCACGGCCGCAGTCGGGGCACTTGCCGTCCACCAACTGGCTCTCGGTCCAGAAGCTCTCGCAGGGAGTGCAGTACTTGCCCTTGTAGGATCCCTTGTAGATGTCGCCCTTTTCGTACATCCTCCGGAAGATCTTCTGGACGGCAGCGCAGTGGTAGTCGTCGGTGGTGCGGATGAACCGGTCGTTGGACACGTTCATCAGCTTCCACAGGTCCAGCACACCCTTCTCGCCGCAGACGATGTTGTCCAGGAACTCCTTGGGCGTCACTCCGGCCTCCTTGGCCCGGTTCTCGATCTTCTGGCCGTGCTCGTCAGTGCCGGTGAGGAACATGACCTCGTAGCCGGACATCCGCTTGTAGCGAGCCATAGCGTCGGCGGCCACGGTGCAATAGGTGTGGCCAATGTGCAGTTTGTCGGAGGGATAGTAGATGGGTGTGGTGATGTAGAATCTCTTGTTCTCCATGCATATCTCCTTTTCCGCCGCCCCGGATGGAAGGGCGGCAAAACATATTTTCCCGGTTGTAACGATGGCTTTGCAACAAAAAAACGCCCTTGACTTTTCATCAAGGACGACAAAACGCCGCGATACCACCTTGCTTCGCCCCCGCCTCGCAGCCGGGAGCCTCACGGAGTGCCATCACACTCCCGCGCAGTAACGGGCGCACCCGTCCCGGCCTAACCTAAGCTCAGCCGGGCGGCTCCGGGGCCATGTTCCCCGGCTTCCTCCGCGTCCGCTTCCACCTCTGCCGGACTCTCTTGCGGCGGCGCCCACCGGGTACTCTTCCCATCATCGCCTTTTGCGTGGCTTATCATATCGCAAAGCGTCGGATTTGTCAACAAATACCTTGGTTTTCCGGTCGATCCGTGGTATAATTCTTTTATTGTGTACATCATCGGAGGGAGGAACGCCTATGAAGCTGGCATCCTGGAACGTGAACGGCCTGCGCTCATGTCTGGGCAAGGGCTTTCTCGATTACGTCCACGCCGAGGACCCAGACGTGATCTGCCTGCAGGAGACAAAGCTCCAGCCGGAGCAGGCGGTCTTTGACCTGGACAGCTACCACCGCTACTTCAACTCCGCCGACAAGAAGGGCTATTCCGGCACGGCCATTCTCACCAAAGAGGAGCCCCTGTCCGTGACCTATGACTTCGGCGAGGATATCCACCGCCACGAGGGGCGGATCATTACGGCGGAATACCCGGACTTCTATCTGGTCTGCTGCTACACCCCCAACGCCCAGGACGGGCTCAAGCGCCTTCCCTACCGGATGCAGTGGGAGGACGATCTCCGGGCCTATCTCCTGGCGCTGGACAGGGTGAAACCCGTGATCTACTGCGGCGATCTCAACGTGGCCCACCAGGAGATTGACCTGAAGAACCCCAGGTCCAACCGAGGCAACGCCGGTTTTTCCGACGAGGAGCGCGCCAAGATGACTGAGTTGCTCTCCTCCGGCTTTACCGACACCTTCCGCTATCTCCATCCCGACGCCGCCGGCATCTATTCCTGGTGGAGCTATCGCTTCCACGCCAGGGAGAACAACGCCGGATGGCGCATCGACTACTTCATCGTCTCCGACCGGCTCCGGGACCGGATCGCCGGCGCCGCCATCCGCACCGACGTGTACGGCAGCGACCACTGCCCGGTGATTTTGGAGCTGGCGGAGTAAAAAACGACCCCACCCCTTGCAAAAATAGCGGAAGCCTTTTATACTGTTCTTACCGAAATTTTAAAAAAAGAGGTTGCGTATTATGAAGATCCTTGTCATCAACTGCGGCTCCTCCTCCCTGAAGTATCAGCTTCTGGACATGGAGGGCGAAAAACTTCTGGCCAAGGGCCTGTGCGAGCGCATCGGCATCGACGGTCACCTGACCCACAAGCCCCAGAACGGCCGCCCCGTGTTCAACGAGGACGTGGCCATGCCCACCCACACCGAGGCCATCGCCGCCGTGCTGGATAAGCTGACCAGCGAGGAGTACGGCGTGGTCAAGAGCATGCGGGAGATCGGCGCCGTGGGTCATCGCGTCGTCCACGGCGGCGAGAAATTCGCCTCCTCCGTGCTCATCAACGACGAGGTCATGGCTGCCATCGCCGAGTGCATCCCCCTGGCTCCCCTCCACAACCCTGCGAACATCACCGGTATCAACGCCTGCAAGGCCGTCATGGGTGACGTGCCCCAGGTGGCCGTGTTCGACACCGCCTTCCACCAGACCATGCCCGGCAAGGCCTTCATGTACCCCATCCCCTATTCCTACTATACCGACCTGAAGGTCCGTCGCTACGGCTTCCACGGCACCAGCCACCGCTACGTGTCCAAGCGGGCCGCTGAGATGCTGGGCAAGCCCATCGAGGAACTGAAGCTCATTTCCTGCCACATGGGCAATGGCAGCTCCATCTGCGCCATCGAACACGGCAAGAGCGTGGACACCTCCATGGGCTTCACCCCCATCGCCGGTCTGCCCATGGGCACCCGCTGCGGTGATATCGATGTGTCCATCCTGGAGTATCTGTCCGCCAACACCGGCAAGGACATCAAGGAGCTGACCAACATCCTCAACAAGATGTCCGGCGTGCTGGGCGTGTCCGGCGTGAGCTCCGACTTCCGCGACCTGGATACCGCCTCCGCCCAGGGCAACGAGCGCGCCAAGCTTGCCCTGGATATGTTCCACTATGCCGTAGCCAAAACCGTGGGCGGTTACGTGGCCGCCATGAACGGTGTGGACGGCATCATCTTCACCGCCGGCATCGGCGAGAACAGCGGCGCCACTCGCGCCGAGATCTGCAAATACCTGACCTATCTGGGCATCGAGATTTGCCCCGAGTGCAACAAGAAGCGCGGCGAGGACACCTTCATCTCCACCGCCGACAGCAAGGTCAAGGTCATGGTCATCCCCACCAACGAGGAGCTGGTCATCGCCCGCGATACCCGCGACATCGTGGAGGGCTGATCCTCCTCTTCCCTCGCACCAGCACAAGCGCCCCGGCTTTCTGGTGTGCACCCCGTCAAGTAGACAGTGAAATAATTTAAGAAAAGTTCACAGCGCTACGGCGCTGTGGCAACCGCAAATTTCGGTTGGCTGCAATGGCATCCGACCGGAATTTGCGGTTTTTTATGCCGCTAAATACAGGGTGTACTTCTCTATCGGCGTGAGGATGCCAAGGTTGCGCTGAACGCGTCTGTTGTTGTAATAACGGATGTAACTCACGATCATATCAACCAGTTCTTTCTTGCTGGCAAAGCGTTTGCCATAGTACCGTTCACGTTTCAGAATGCCCCAGAAGCCCTCCATGGGACCGTTGTCAATGCATCTGCCCACGCGGGACATACTCTGTGTCATGCCGGCTTTCTTTAGTTTTTGGTGGAAGACACGATTTGTGTATTGAAAACCTCTGTCACTATGAAATAGCGGATGAGCACCGGGATTAGCGGCTACTGCGCGGTCAAGAGTCTTAAAAACCAGAGGGTTGTCGTTTCTGTCACTCACCACGTAGGCAACGATTCGACGATCATAGAGGTCGAGAATAGCACTTAGATAGATCTTATGTACCACAATCCCCTCATACCATTTGAATTCCGTTACGTCGGTAAGCCATTTCTCATTTGGCTTATCCGCATGAAAGTTGCGGTCAAGGATGTTTTCGGCAATATACTGCGGGCTCTTTGCTCTCCGCGTACAACCATGATTATTGAACTTAATGGTAGACTTGATGCCTTTGGCTCGGCAGATGCGAAGAACACGCTTGTCGTTCACATGAATATGCTTTTCATGAAGTAAATCGTCATGGATACGCCGATAACCCTTGTCTGGATGCTCCATATGGATCTGCTCAATCTCTTTTGCGATTTCCTCGTTCTCCGCGGCCCTGGCGCTTTGTTTCCCGGAGACCCAACGGAGGTAGGCAGCTCTGGAAATGTGCAGCGTTTTACAAGCTGCCTCGACAGGATAGCCTTTCTCTGCATGACATTCCTGTACAGCCCGGTACAGATGCGACTGCCTCACTTGTGAGAGGCATCCCTCCTCTCGATCTCGTCCAATTTTTTTAGCAGATCCCGCTCCATTTCAGCCATATACAGCTGGTGTTTGAGTCGCTTGATCTCAATCTGGGCCGCTTCCAGCTCCGTTCGCGGCTTCTGATCCTTCTTCCGCCTGCCGCGGCGATCCTCCAGTCCGGCCTCGCCCATCTCCTCAAACCGCAGCGTCCAGGTACGTACCTGCTGGTAGCTTACCTTGTACTTCTGCGCCATCTCGCCGTAGTTCTTTCCCGATGCCAGACAATCCTTTGCGATTTCCAGACGTTCCTCTTGAGTTGTATCTCGTCCCTGCTTCATGTAGCTCCCTCCTCCCGAATGTTTTACGGAGTTGAAATCTCCATGAGCATTATACACCTTTATCCAGTTCCGGAGCTGAGTTGTTGAACGTATTTTGTACTCTTTGCAGATTTCCAGCAGACTTCCTTTCCCGCGCAAGTAAGCAGATACCGCTTCCACCTTAAGCTCAACTGAGTACGCCCGTTCTCTCGTATGTGGAAGCAATCCGTCCGCGCCTTCGGCCTCATATTGCTTTATCCACCCACGTATCGTAGAGTGATCTACCTGCGCTTTTCGTGCCGCCTCGCAGATCCCTATCGTTTTACTGATGCACGCCAGCACCAGCTTCCGCTTTTCTTCAAAGCTTATTTTCCTTCCCTTCTCCATAACAATGCTCCCTCCATAGGTGACAGTCTTCTTTTTCACTGTCTCCTATAGAGGGAGCATATCAGCGGAAGGGGCTCCTTTTTTTGATTTCAGCAGGCAGGGGAGCGGCTCAGAACTCGGCGTTGCCCACGGTGCGGGGGTGCAGCTCCACGTCCCGGATGTTGCTGACGCCGGTCAGGTACATGACCATCCGCTCGAAGCCCAGACCGAAGCCGGCATGGGTGCAGGAGCCGTAGCGCCGCAGGTCGCAGTACCACCAGTAATCCTCGGGCTTCATGCCCAGCTCCTTGATGCGGTTTTCCAGGATCTCCAGGCGCTCCTCACGCTGGCTGCCGCCCACGATCTCTCCGATGCCGGGAACCAGGCAGTCCGCCGCGGCTACGGTCCTGCCGTCGTCGTTGAGGCGCATATAGAAGGCCTTGATTTCCTTGGGGTAGTCGGTAACGAAGACGGGACGCTTGTATATCTGCTCGGTGAGATAACGCTCGTGCTCGGTCTGCAGGTCGGTGCCCCAATCCACGGGGAAGTCGAACTTGTCGTTGTGCTTCTTCAGGATCTCCACGGCCTCGGTGTAGCTGACCCGGGCGAAGTCGCTGGAGGCAACGTGCTCCAGACGCTCCTTCAGGCCCTTGTCCACGAAGCTGTTGAAGAAGTTGATCTCATCGGGGCAGCGCTCCAGCACCCGGTTGATGATGAACTTGATCATGGCCTCGGCCACGTCCATGTCGCCCTTCAGGTCAGTGAAGGCCATCTCCGGCTCGATCATCCAGAACTCAGCGGCATGGCGCTGGGTGTTGGAGTTTTCGGCCCGGAAGGTGGGGCCGAAGGTGTACACGTCGCCGAAGGCCATGGCGAAGTTCTCGGCGTTCAGCTGGCCGGACACGGTCAGGCTGGTGCGTTTGCCGAAAAAGTCCTTGGTGTAGTCCACGGCGCCGTCCTCGGTGCGGGGCAGGTTATCCAGATCCAGGGTGGTCACCTGGAACATCTCGCCGGCGCCCTCGGCGTCGGAGCCGGTGATAATGGGGGTGTTGACGTAGACGAAGCCACGGCTCTGGAAGAACTCGTGGACGGCGTAGGCGGCCACGGAGCGGACCCGGAAGGTGGCGCTGAACAGGTTGGTGCGGGGGCGTAGATGCTGGATGGTCCGCAGGAACTCCACGCTGTGGCGCTTCTTCTGCAGGGGATAGTCGGGTGTGGATTTGCCCTCCACCACGATCTCCCTGGCCTTGATCTCCAGGGGCTGCTTGGCC
>Ga0326511_10004602_pt1 | contig 10944 bp, 6 predicted proteins | sample 0_2496_0518_D_FD_203701 | JGI IMG/M metagenome (GOLD analysis project Ga0326511, IMG submission 203701) | Bovine rumen microbial communities from UC Davis, California, United States - 0_2496_0518 | ecosystem: Host-associated > Mammals > Digestive system > Stomach > Rumen | place: USA: California... | reverse complement strand
GACGGCCGTTGGCTCTATTTCACCGCCGCACGCCGCCAAGTCTATCCCACCGACTACGACAAGGAGCTTTACAGCCTCTGCCGCGTTTCCTTCGACGAGGCCACTTCCCGTCTGGGCACGCAGGTAGACACGCTCATCAATGCCGCCGAGACCCACAAGAGCGCCACCTGGCCACGTCCGTCCTACGACGGCCGTTTCCTTATGTTCACCCAGACCGACTATGGCTATTTCTCCATCTGGCATCCCGAGGCCGACCTGTGGCTGCTCGACCTGCAGACGGGAGCGAAGCATCCGCTCGATGCAACCAACTCGCAGCGAGCCGAGAGTTTCCACAACTGGAGTCACGACAGCCGTTGGTTCCTCTTTACCAGCCGTCGGGACGATGGTCTCTACACCCGCATCTATCTCTCCTGCATCGACGAGAATGGCAACGCCACGAAGCCCGTCATGCTTCCCCAACGGAGTCCCAAGGAGTATTACCGTCAGTCACTCTTTTCCTACAACACGCCCGACTTCACCTCCGTTCCCGTCGCTACCAACAAGCAACGGCTTCAGCAAACGATTCTCGAGCCGACCCGAGTCAAGACCGTTATCAAGTAAGTCACGGATTACGCTGTACGGACGTCGCATTTCTCCGTCCATCTGTTTTTTTTCTTAGTCAAAAAACGCCGATTCCATCGACGTCTCCCCATCTTGTCCAATTTGGACAACACTTTTTCTTGCATATTTTCTTCATTTATCGTATCTTTGCATCGACACGACAAACAATACCATCATGAGGAAAATGCTTTTCACTATCATCGCCTTGACAGCGACCCTGCATGCAACCGCCCAAAGTTATCTGTCAATCCTACAGGACGGCAAGGAGTGGTCATGCTACCAGACCAACGGATTCATGGAGTCTTATAGCTACTTCTACCTCAACGGCGACACCGTCGTCGACGGCAATCCCGGCTACAAACTGTTCCTGAGATACGTTGCTAAGCAGAATAACAAGACCCTTGACAACAACTACGCCGTGGGAGCCTTGTTTGAGAAGGACGGATGCGTTTACTCCGCTGAAGACGGCATCACTGTCCTGAAGTGCGACATGCGCATGGGGGTGGGCGACATCACGCCCGACGGCCAGTGGCAGGTGACCGATGCAGACCACATCTACGTGATGGGACGGACGCTGCGGCGGTTGACACTAAATGCCTTGCAGGAGGACATTTCCCATCCCAACACCATTTATTGGATTGAGGGTGTGGGCAGTTCGCTGAGCATGGATATTGGCAGCTCTGCCCCCTTGGTAAGATGTAACGAGAACGGGCAGTGCATCTTCACCGACCTGCAACTCAACGGCATGCCAGAGAGGCGCACCGAGCCCGACGGCGACGGCCAACTGCTGGAGGAGGGCAAGGAGTGGTGGTACAACTATGAGCCGGGACAGTGGCTCGGGTTGCCACAGGAGTTCCGCCTGTTCATCCAAGGCGACACCATCGTCGGAGGCCGGACGTGGAAGAAGCTCTACCACGACCACACCCCTGGAGCCGTGCCCGAATACGCGAAAGCCCTGCGAAAGGAGGAGGGGCGCGTCTATGAACTGACGGACGACGGCGGTTCGCGGCTGCTGCTCGACTTCACCCTGACGAGGGGCAACGGCTACGATGCCGACGGCAGCTACAAGGAGGTGATTGCCACCGACACGCTGATTTCTGGCGACCACGCCCACTACAGGCTCATCTTGCAGGCATTTGAGGACGGTCTGCCTACCAAGCTGACCAGTTGGATAAGGAGCGTGGGCAGTGACTACGGCATCGACGCAGATGGGGCGTGGAGCCGTCAGGACATCATGGCGCATGAAAACGCCACCATCCTCTATGGCAGTCCATATCTGTTTATCGGTTGCCTGAAGGCCAATGGCCAGTTGCTCTACGGCAAACGTCCCTCAACCCCGACGTCGGTAACCGCCCGCACAACCACGGCGCATCCCGCAACTTTCTTCGACCTGCAGGGTCGCCGTCTCCCGCAGCAGTCGCAGCGCGGAGTCTACATCAAGAACGGGAGGAAGGTTAGATAGGCTCTGTCCGGCCCAGCCCCCCTCTGTTCCGGCCCCCTCCGGTTCCCCCGATGGGGAAGATTTTTTAGAGACGTGAATTAAAAAAGGACGGAAATAACTATAAGTAGTATTATTTCCGTCCTTTTCTTTTTGGCGGTACAAAGTTACGTATTCCATCTGTCTAATATTACATTTTGCAAAGAATGTGATACAATAGATAGCACTTGCTTCGATATTATTTCGTAATTTTGTCGCGTTTTTTACTTTACTACTTTATCCTATGCGAAAGATTATCATTATGCTGTTGTGCTGCGTATCGTCGATGGCGATGGCCCAGCAAGCAAAGTCACCTAACGGAAAACTTACGTTGAACCCGCAGGATGGTGGCTACGTGGTCTGCTTCGAAAAGCAACCCGTGTTACAACTGACCCGTGTGGGCATTGGCAACGCCTCGTTGCAGGATGGACAGAAAATGAAGCCGACGGGCACGGTGAAAGCCGACTATACCATGTTGCAGGGCAAGCGGTTGCACTGCACCAACAAGGGCAACGAATACCGGCTGACGCTGGATGCCAACACCGACATGGTGTTGCGTCTCTATGACGACGGCCTGGCCTTCCGCTATGAATTAAGCAACCTGAGAGAGGCTGACATGCCCCGTGAGCTGACGACCTATCGCATTGCCGAGGGCACCCGCCGCTGGATGCAGCAATGGAGCGACGGCTACGAGGGCTTCTTCCCCCTGACCACTTCCTACAAGACAAAGGCTGAGCGTGGGTTCAGCGCTCCCTCGCTGTCAAAAGAGGGTTTCAACAACCGCTGGGGCTATCCCTGCCTGCTGGAGCCTGCCGACGGTGTCTTCGTGCTGCTGAGCGAGGCCAATATCGAGCGCAGGCAGAGCGCCTCGTGCCTGTTCAACGAGGGCGAGCTGTTTACCGTCACCGCCGACGAGAACAAGGTGAAGCTGTCGGGAGCATGGCATACGCCGTGGCGTGTGGCCATCATCGGCACGCTGGCACAGGTCGTGGGCTCCACGCTGGTCACCGACGTGAGCGAGCCCAACAAGCTCGACGACACCAGTTGGATTCACCCCGGTGTGGTGAGCTGGGTCTACTGGGCCTACAACCACGGCAGCAACGACTACGAGATCATCAAGAAATATGTCGACATGGCCGCCACGCTGCGCCTGCCCTACGTGCTGATTGATGCCGAGTGGGACGAGATGAAAGACGGCAAGACAGTGGAGGACGCCGTCAACTATGCCAAGTCGAAGAACGTGCGTCCGATGATTTGGTACAACTCATCGGTAGGCTGGGTCAATGGCGCCCCTGGTCCCAAGTTCCGCCTCAACAAGCCCGAAGACCGCGACCGCGAGTTTGCCTGGTGCGAGAAGATTGGCGTGGCTGGCGTGAAGATTGACTTCTTCTCGGGCGACAACCAGTTGAACATGGACTACTGCATCGACCTCTTGGAGAGTGCCGCTCGCCATCATCTGCTCGTCAACTTCCACGGTGCCACCATCCCCCGTGGCTGGCAGCGCACCTACCCCAACCTGATGAGCACCGAGGGTGTCTACGGGGCTGAGTGGTACAACAACGTGCCGACGTTTACCAAGAAGGCCGCAAGCCATAACGCCACCCTACCCTTCACCCGCAATGTCATCGGCCCGATGGACTATACGCCTTGCGCCTTCAGCGATTCACAGCACCCGCACATCACGAGCCATGCCCATGAACTGGCGCTGACCGTGCTGTTTGAGTCGGGTCTGCAACACCTGGCCGACCGTCCAGAGAGCTTCCTGGCACAGCCCGCCGACGTGCAGCAGTTCCTCTCGGCACTGCCCAACGTGTGGGACGAGACGCGCCTTGTGAGCGGATATCCGGGCGAGAGCGTGGTCATGGCCCGCCGCAGTGGTTCGACCTGGTACGTAGCCGGCATCAACGGCACCGACGATGCAAAGACGCTTTCCACCGACCTCGGCTTCGTAGGCAAGGTGAAGCAGATGAAGACCTTTGCCGACTCCGGGCAGCAGGACCAGCCGTGGCGCATCGAGGCAGGCAAGTCACTTCCCAAAGCCATCGACTGTCAGCCCCGTGGCGGTTTCGTCCTCGTTATAGACACTAAATGATTACAATACAAACACCCTAAATTATCAAAATTATGAAAAAGTTTTTGTTGTCAGTAATGATGTGCTGCTGTGCAATGACAGGCATGGCACAGCCACAAGGTTTTCAAATGCCTCAGAACAATGCCACGTTTAAGAACGTGAACTATGCGAGTGACGAGATGGAAGCCCACCAGCTGGACATCTATCTGCCCGAGACAGGAAAGGACAAATACAAGGTGGTGGTCATCATCTATGGCAGCGCCTGGTTCGCCAACAACATGAAAAGCATGGCGTTTATGTCGATTGGCAAGCCGCTGGTCGATGCCGGCTTCGCAGTGGTGAGTATCAACCACCGTTCGAGTGGCGATGCCAAGTTCCCTGCCCAGATTCAGGACGTCAAGGCCGCCATCCGCTTCATCCGTGCCCATGCAGCCGAATATAAGCTCGACACTTCGTTCATTGGTATCACAGGCTTCTCCAGCGGTGGTCATCTGTCGTCGCTGGCAGGCGTCACCAATGGCATGAAGACTCGCACCGTCGGCTCCACGACGGTCGATTTGGAAGGTACCGTGGGTGGCAACACCGACTTCCCCAGCACGGTGGATGCCGTGGTCGACTGGTTTGGCCCCGTCGATATGGCCCGCATGGAGAATTGCGAGACGGTGAAGGATGAAAAGTCGCCCGAAGCCGCCCTCATGGGCTGCGCTCCCGCCGACAATCCCGAGATGGTAGCACTCATCAGCCCCATCACCTACGTCAGCGAGCAGTGTCCGCGATTCCTCGTGTTCCACGGCGATGCCGACACGGTAGTGCCTCACTGCCAGGGCGTCTTCTTCTCCGAAGCCCTGAAGAAGGCAGGTCGCCTGGAGACCTTCGTCAGCGTCCCCGGCGGACAGCATGGCCCCGTGACCTTCAATGAGAACACCTTCAAGCAAATGACCGACTTTTTCCTGAAAGAAGCAAAATAATGAAAAGGATGATTCTGCTGGGTTGCCTGCTGGCAGCCTGTATTTCCGTCATGAAGGCTGAAGTTGACCCCAACTTCTATATCTATCTGTGCTTCGGCCAGTCAAACATGGAGGGCAATGCCAAAGCCGAAAGTGTGGACAAGACGGGCGTGGACAAGCGCTTCAGGCTGTTGGCCACCTGCAACTACGACAGTCCGAAGCGCACCGCCGGACAGTGGTACGACGCCGTGCCGCCGCTGGTGAATCCCGTGGGTGGCCTTGGCCCCACCGACTACTTCGGACGCACCATGGTGGCCGCCCTGCCTGCCAATGTGAGAATCGGCGTGGTGCCCGTGGCTATGGGCGGCAGCCCCATCGAGATGTTCGACAAGGACAAATATGCCCAGAAACTGGCTGCCAACCCCAATGAGTGGTGGGCACAGATTGCCAAGAACAACTATGGCGGCAACCCCTACGGACGACTCATCGAGATGGCGAAGAAGGCACAGCAGGTAGGCGTCATCAAGGGCATCCTGCTGCATCAGGGCTGCTCAAACAATGGAGACCCCAACTGGCCCAATATGGTGAAGAAAATCTACAACGACATGCTTACCGACCTGGGACTGGCTGCCGACACCGTGCCCCTGTTCGTTGGCGAGACCCTGCGTCAGGAGAACGGCGGAGCCTGCTATGGCCACAATGTCCAGGTCAACAGGATGCCCAGCGTCGTCCCCACCTCCCACGTCATCAGTTCCGAAGGCCTTCCCGGCAACGGCCAAGACCCCTGGCACTTCAATGCCATGGGCTACCGCATCCTTGGCAAGCGCTACGCCTTTGCCGCGCTGCAGCTCATGGGACGCGAGCTCATTGCCGACCCCGACTATCACTTCCCCACGACGGGACAGAAGAAGTTCTACTCGGCAAAAAGCATCTCCCTGGCCACCGACATGACCACCATGCCGGGACAGCCCATCCCCGTGACGGCCACGTTTGAGGACAACCATACGGAGGACGTGTCAAACTTCATGACCTACACCAGTGACAACATGACTTTCGCCGGCGCACTGACACCGAAGGAGGAGTGCGAGGGGACCGCCGAGGCTACCTACACCGACTTCGCACGCAACCAGACCAAAAAGGAAATCAACATCAAGGTGCGTTTCTTTCCTTTTGAGAAGGAGTGCATCAGCACCCTGAGCGGCACCATGAACTACGACGAGGCCAACCGCACCTTCCAGTTTGGAGGTGTCAACAGCCTGGCTGGCTGGGTCTATCCGCAGGGAGGCGACTTCTCGGCCTATCGCTATCTCGTCATCAAGCTCAAGGAGAAGCAGACCGTCAGTGCCCAAGTCAGGATCTTCGCACAAAACGACCTGAGTGCAGGACACTACTCCCGCCAGATTGGCAACAATACCTTGATGGGTATCGACCTGACAAAGCTGAAGTACTCCAACAAGACCATCAATCCTGCCAAGATCAGTATCATTGCCTTCTGGGCCAACAAGGCCGGCAAGCTGGAGGTGGAAGATGTCTATCTGACCAACAACGACGATTTCTCGCCATTGGCCATCAATGCTGTCAACGCCGACGACGGCCAACCTCAGCCCGTCTACAACCTCAATGGCATCAGCGTAGGCACGACCGCAGACTGGAACCGACTCCCCAAGGGCGTCTACATTCACGGCAGCAAAGTGGTGGTCAAGTAATTCACGCCGCTTTCGGCAGCTCCGTTTTTTTCACTGATAGAGGTGAGTGGTGCGTGGTCACCGCTCACCTTTACCTTTATGGAAGTTAAAGTGGGAGTTAAAGTGGGAGTTAAAGTGGGAGTTGAAAGTGGGAGTTAAAAGTGGGAGTTAAAAGTGGGAGTTAAAGTGGGAGTTAAAGTGGGAGTTATATAAGGACAATGCCGTGTAGGCGGGCAGCAGTCATAGCTATTGTCCAGCCAGCGTCGCTGGCTTAACTTCCTGCGCGAAGCGCATAACTCCCTTTATAACTCCATTTATAACTCCCTTTTATATCTCCCTTTATAACTCCCGAAACTAAAATCATGATAAGTAGATGTTAGGAAGACAAATGCTCAATCGAAAGAATTTATTGGGAAAAGATTGGTGGAACGAGATAATATTCGTATCTTTGCCGACGAGTTGACAGTAGTTTGGCACGCCATTTGCTATCTGTCAATAGTTTTTTAAGGTAAAAGAAGAAAGAATGACCAGCCAATTTTCACCCAAGGTTTCCGAAATCCTCGCCTATAGCCGCGAGGAAGCTGCCCGACTGGCCAACAGTTTCGTGGGGCCCGAGCACCTGCTCTTAGGCATGCTCCGCATCAAGGAAGGCCCCGTCATCGACGTGTTCCGCCGACTACGGCTGAATCTTCAGTCGGTAAAGACGGAACTGGAGAACAAGGTGCGACAGGACGAAATCGAGATGCCCATCAATACCCGTGAACTGGTATTGAACGAAGGGGCGTCTAACATCCTGAAGCTTGCCGTGCTCGAAGCACGCACACAGCACACCTCAAAGGTCGACGAGCAGCATCTGCTTCTGGCCATCCTACATGACCAGACCAGCAATGGAGCCAAACAAATTCTGGAATTTAACAACATGAACTACGAAGATGTACTGAGCCTGATGCGCGCATCAGACACCACTCAACAACCCACCCCCAACACCCGCAACGGCATCGGCCTGCCCGATGAAGACGAGGACAATTTCGAGGAAAGCGGAAAAGGCAGCGCTACCTCTAACCAGCATGCCACCACGACACAGCAGAAGAAGGAGTCGAAGACACCCGTACTCGACAACTTCTCTACCGACCTCACGCAAGCAGCCCGAGACATGAAGCTCGACCCCGTGGTGGGCCGAGAACGCGAGATGCAGCGCGTCATCGAGATCCTGGGCCGCAGAAAGAAAAACAACCCCATCCTCATTGGCGAGCCCGGCGTGGGCAAGAGCGCCATCGTCGAAGGCCTCGCACAGATGATCGCCACCCACAAGACATCGCCCATGCTCTTCCAAAAGCGCATTGCCGCCCTCGACATGACTGCCGTCGTGGCAGGCACCAAATATCGCGGACAGTTTGAGGAGCGCATCCGTGCCTTGCTCAACGAGGTGGAGCAAGACCCAAACATCATCCTCTTCATCGATGAGATTCACACACTCATTGGAGCTGGCTCGGCTGCCGGTACCATGGATGCCGCCAACATCATGAAGCCCGCCCTGGCACGAGGCACCATCCAGTGCATCGGCGCCACGACCCTCGACGAGTATCGTAACTCGATAGAAAAAGACGGTGCCCTGGAACGCCGATTCCAGAAGGTGCTCGTCGAGCCTACCACACAGGAAGAGACCCTGCAGATACTGCACAACATCAAGGACCGCTACGAGAAGCACCACCACGTGGAGTACACCGAGGAAGCCATCAACGCATGTGTCAAACTGACAGAGCGCTACATCACCGACCGAGCATTCCCCGACAAGGCCATCGACGCTCTCGACGAGGCTGGGTCGCGCATGCACCTCTCACACGCACAGATTCCACCTGAAATCATAGAAAAGGAGAAGGAGCTCGACCACGTCAAAGAGCGCAAGCAGGCGGCCGTGAAAAACCAGAACTTCGAACTGGCCGCCTCGTATCGAGACCGACAGACGGAGCTGGAGGCCGAACTGGCCATGCTAAACACTAACTGGACCAACGGCGCGATGGACGACCGACAGACCGTGGACGCTGCCGAGGTGGCCGACGTGGTCTCGATGATGTCGGGTGTGCCCGTGCAGCGCATGGCGCAGAGCGAAGGCATTCGCCTAAAGGGCATGGCACAGGAGCTGAAGGGACAGGTGATAGCGCAGGACGCAGCCATCGACAAGATGGTGAGAGCCATCCAGCGCAACCGCGTAGGACTCAAAGACCCCAACCACCCCATTGGCGTCTTCATGTTCCTCGGCCCCACCGGTGTCGGCAAGACCTACCTCGCCAAGAAGTTGGCAGAGTTTATGTTTGGCTCATCCGACTCACTCATCCGCATCGACATGAGCGAGTACACAGAGTCGTTCAACGTCTCCCGCCTCATTGGAGCGCCTCCGGGATATGTAGGCTACGAGGAAGGCGGACAGCTGACCGAGCGTGTGCGCCGCCATCCCTACTCCATCGTCCTGCTCGACGAGATAGAGAAAGCACACGGCAATGTCTTCAACCTGCTGCTGCAGGTGCTCGACGAAGGCCGTCTGACCGATGGCAACGGACGCTTCGTGGACTTCCGCAACACGGTCATCATCATGACCTCAAACGCAGGCACACGACAGCTAAAGGACTTCGGACGGGGCGTGGGCTTCAATGCCGGCGGCGTCAACCTGATGATGAATGAGAAGGACAAGGAGCATGCCCGCTCCATCGTGCAGAAAGCACTCTCCAAGCAGTTCTCCCCAGAGTTCCTCAACCGTCTCGACGAAATCATCACCTTCGACCAGCTCGACCTGCAGGCCATCAAGCAGATTATCGACATCGAACTGAGCGGACTTTACAAGCGTATCGACGAAATGGGTTACCACTTGCAGCTGAGCGACGAGGCCAAGGCTTTCGTGGCCGAAAAGGGCTACGACGTGCAGTTCGGCGCCCGCCCCTTGAAGCGAGCCATCCAAAACCACATCGAGGATGCCGTGGCCGAGCTCATCGTGAATGGCGACCTGCCACTCGGCACCACCATCCGCATAGACAAGGAGGGTGACAGACTATCCGCCACCCACTAACCCCCATCCACCATCCACTATCCACTATCCACCATCCACTATCCACCATCCACCAATGATCAGAATCGACGCACACAGCCACCTGTGGCTACAACAGGACACCCACGTAGACGGCAAGCGCATCTTGTCGCTGAAAAACGGACGCAGCATCTTCATGGACGAGGAAGTGCAGATGCTGCCACCATTCATGATTGACAGCCGCAACACGGCCGAAGTGTTTCTCTCCAACATGAACTACGCCCAGGTGGGCGCCGCCGTGGTGGTGCAGGAGGTGATAGATGGTTGTCAGAACGACTATCTCACCCAAGTGCAGCGGCAGTACCCCGACCGATTTCTGTGCATGGGCATGGCCTGGAACGTGGAAGAAGCGCAGGCCGTGGCCGATGCAGGCCTGAAAGGCATTGCCTTCCCCGGGCACCGCATGAAGCAGCCCCTCACTGAGCTGATGCCCGTCTTCAAGCTGATGGAACAGCGGGCGATGATACTCTCCATGTGCTTAGCCGACGACGAGCGTCAGGTGGCACAGATGGCCGAGGTCATCCAGGAGTGCCCGCAGCTGAAAGTGGCTATTGGCCATTTCGGCATGCCCACGACACCCTCCTTCCGCAGTCAGGTGCTCTTGGCGCGTCAGGGAGCCAACGTAAAGATTGAGTCAGGCGGCATCACATGGCTCTACAATCCCGAGTTCTATCCCTATCCCACCGCCATTCGCCGCATCCGCGAGGCAGCCGACTTGGTGGGCATGGATCGGCTGATGTGGGGTTCCGACTATCCTCGCACCATCACCGCCATCACCTATCGCATGTCCTACGATTTCGTAGAGAAGTCGACAGAGTTCACCGACACCGAGAAAGCGATGTTCCTCGGCGTCAACGCCCAGCAGTTCTACGGCTTCACCTCCCTCCCACAACTGCCTTATATTAAGAATATGTCGGAGTAGAGGAGCCCCCTCCCAAGGAGCCCCCCTCTAACTCCCCCCCTGGGGGGAGGATTTATAGAAATGCAAATAAAAGCAGAGTGGCCCTCCCGTCCCCCTGGGGGGGAGGCTTTTTAAAATGCAAATGAAGAAAGACAGTTACTATGTTTGCTGGTGCAAAATAGTA
>Ga0326511_10004600_pt1 | contig 10946 bp, 9 predicted proteins | sample 0_2496_0518_D_FD_203701 | JGI IMG/M metagenome (GOLD analysis project Ga0326511, IMG submission 203701) | Bovine rumen microbial communities from UC Davis, California, United States - 0_2496_0518 | ecosystem: Host-associated > Mammals > Digestive system > Stomach > Rumen | place: USA: California... | reverse complement strand
CGACACGACGAAGAACACTACCTTGATTTATGAATAACCACCCTGACTGACGAACAGGTGCTGCACCACGAACGCCTAACTGTCAAAAAGGTTAGGCTCCATGATGTTTCCGCTGTAAGGATTGCGCCCAAAGTGGCGGTAGGCCAGTTCGGTCACCATGCGGCCACGGGGCGTGCGCTTGATGAATCCTTCCATAATGAGGAAGGGTTCGTAGACCTCCTCGACCGTTCCCGAATCTTCGCCAATGGCAGTGGCAATCGTGGAGATGCCCACAGGACCGCCACGAAACTTGTCGATGATGGTGAGCAGAATCTTATTGTCGATTTCATCGAGGCCATACTGGTCTATGTTGAGCGCCGTGAGCGATATCTCCGTTATCTTGGTATCGATGCTGCCGGTGCCCTTCACCTGGGCAAAATCGCGCACGCGGCGCAACAGGGCATTGGCAATGCGGGGCGTTCCGCGCGAGCGTCGGGCAATGACCAGGGCAGCATCTTCGGTGATGGGCACTCCCAGAATGTTGCTGCTGCGCTCCACGATGGTGGCCAGCGTTTGCGGGTCGTAGTATTCCAGGTGCATGTTGATGCCGAAACGGGCCCTGAGCGGAGCCGTGAGCAAGCCGCTGCGCGTGGTGGCTCCCACCAGCGTGAAGGGGTTCAGGTCTATCTGTATGGAACGGGCTGAAGGACCTTTGTCGATCATGATGTCGATTCGATAGTCTTCCATGGCCGAATACAAATACTCTTCGACCACAGGCGACAGGCGGTGTATCTCGTCAATGAACAGCACGTCGCGCGGCTCCAGCGAGGTGAGGATGCCAGCCAGGTCGCCCGGTTTGTCGAGCACGGGGCCACTGGTAATCTTGAATCCCACGCCCAGCTCGTTGGCAATGATGTTCGAAAGGGTTGTCTTGCCCAGTCCCGGGGGGCCGTGCAGCAGGGTGTGGTCGAGCGGTTCGCCACGATACTTGGCCGCCTCGACAAACACCTCCAGGTTCTCCACCACCTTTTTCTGCCCGCTGAAGTCGCCAAAACTTAGCGGACGCAACGCGTTCTCAAAGTCTTTCTCGGCGCCGGAGTAGCGCTCTTCGCGTATGTCGAAATCTTCAGTCATGCTTCAGCCTCAAATTTGGTGGGTTGCAAAGTTACGAAAGAGTTAGCAGTTAGGGCCCCGTCGTTAGGAGTTTTTTTTGCTTTTTACCATAAAAAAAGTTAAAGCACGGCTCTAAACTTTGGCCCAGCCATGCTTAACTCCTAACTCTTTCGTATCTTTGCGGATGTTTAAACAGAAACGAAAGCCTACATGATGAAAACAAAACTACTGACATTGGCATTGCTGGCAGCCGGCATGACACTTCCTCATACTGCCACGGCCCAGCAACGCAAGGAATTCACACTGAACAACGACTGGCAGTTCTCGCGCGACAAACAGGAGTGGCAAACGGTGAGCGTGCCGCACGACTGGGCCATCGAAGGCCCCTTCGACAAGAAGTGGGACCTGCAGGTGGTGGCCATTGAGCAGAACGGTGAGAAGACACCCACGGAGAAAAGCGGCCGCAGCGGTTCGCTGCCCTGGATTGGCCAGGGACACTACAAGCGCACCCTGAACATTCCGGCCGACTTCAAGGGTCGTGCCTTCCTGGTGTTCGACGGTGCCATGGCCGAACCCGTGGTGAGCATCAACGGGCAGGAAGCCGGACGATGGGCCTACGGCTACAATGCTTTCACGGTAGATATTACGCGCCATGTGAAGCCGGGGCAGAACCTGCTCGAAGTGAGCCTGCAGAACATGGAAGAAAGTTCGCGCTGGTATCCGGGTGCCGGCATCTACCGACCCGTGAAGCTGGTGCTCACCCCACAGAACTTCCTGCACAGCTGGGACACGTTCATCTACACCCAGGACATCAGCGACGGCAAGGCCACGCTGTGTGTGCAGACTGCCACAGAGCAGCCCAACGACGGCATGATGGCCATTGAGGTGGAACTGCGCAACCAGCAGGGCCACATCGTGGACCACCGCCACGTCAGCATGACCGGCAGCACGGCCACCACACAGCTCGTTGTGGCCAAGCCACAGTTGTGGACCCCCGAGACACCTTATTTATATAATGCCCGCGTGAAGCTGATGCAGAACGGGCGGCTCGTCGACGAACTGGTGCAGCGCGTGGGCGTGCGCACCGTCAAGGTGTCGAAGGAGGGCGGCTTCCAGCTCAATGGCGTGACGCGCAAGATCAAAGGCGTGTGCCTGCACCACGACCTGGGCCCCTTGGGCGCAGCAGTGAACAAGGCAGCCATCATTCGCCAGGTGAAGACCATGAAGGCCATGGGCTGCGACGCCATTCGCACCAGCCACAACATGCCGTCGCAGATGCAGATGGACGTGTGCGACTCGCTGGGCATGATGGTCATGGCCGAGAGTTTCGACATGTGGGTCTACCCCAAGTGCAAGAACGGCTACGCCCGTTTCTTCAAGGAATGGGCAGACCGCGACATGCAGAACCTGGTGCGGGCCAACCGCAACCACCCCGCCATCGTGATGTGGAGCATTGGCAACGAAATTCCCGAGCAGGGCATGAAGGGCGGCAAGGAGATGGCCCAGCACCTGCAAGACATTTGTCACCAGCTGGACCCCACGCGCCCCGTCACTCAGGGCATGGACCGTGCCGAGAACGCCCTGAGCACCGGCTTTGCACAGGTCATGGACGTGCCCGGCTTCAACTACCGCGTGCACAAATACGAAAAGAACCTGAGCAAACTGCCACAGGGCTTCCTGCTGGGTTCTGAGACGGCCAGCACCGTGAGCTCGCGTGGTGTCTACAAGTTTCCCGTGGCGCCCGACGACAACTCGCGCTATGCTTCCTGGTCGAAACAATACGACCCCATGGCCATCAAGAAGGCCGACGGACAATGCTCTGGCTACGATGTGGAGTACTGCTCATGGTCGAACCTGCCCGACGACGACTGGCGGTGGCAGGACGACAGGGCTTGGGTCATCGGCGAATTTGTGTGGACTGGCTACGACTACCTGGGCGAACCGTCGCCCTACGATGAGTACTGGCCCTCGCGCAGCAGCTATTTCGGCATTTGCGACCTGGCCGGACTGCCCAAGGACCGCTACTACCTGTACCGCTCGAAGTGGAACCGGCAAGAGCACACCATTCACCTGCTGCCACACTGGACGTGGGGCAACAGCAAGAAAGACCGGGGCAACCGCCTGGGACAGGTGACACCCGTGTATTGCTACACCGACTATCCCGAGGCCGAACTGTTTCTCAACGGCAAGAGCCAGGGGCGCATCAGGAAGTGGAACGGCGAAAACGGACAGTGGAACGAGCAGAAACAGCAATGGAGCAACGAGCACCGTCTGGACCGTTACCGCCTGCGCTGGAACGACGTGAAGTATGAACCGGGCGAACTGAAGGTTGTGGTCTACGATGAAAACGGCAAGAACTGCGGCGAAGAGGTGCTCAGGACTGCCGGCAAGCCCGCCCGGCTGAAGCTGGAGGCATGGACCCAGCACGACGGCACGGCTCCCCGGCTGAAAGCCGACGGCGAAGACCTGGCCTTTGTCACCGTGTCGCTGCAAGACAAGGACGGCAACTTCGTGCCCACCGCCACCGACCAGCTGCGCTTCGAAGTGAGCGGAGCCGGCACCTATCGGGCTGCCTGCAACGGCGATGCCACGTCGCTCGAACCGTTCACCCAGCCCACCATGCGCCTCTTCTCGGGCCAACTGGTGGTGGTGGTGCAGGCTGCACGCGAGCCCGGCCAACTGGTGCTGAAGGTCACCGACGATGAACAGAAGCTATCTCAGGAGCTGAGCATCCGCGTGGAATAGTTTTTCAGCCATCCCCTACAAAAGCTTTTCTTTGTGAATCCGGGATGTGAATTCTAAATAACACCAAAAAAACAATAACACAATTATGGGTAAAATCAAGACTATCGGCATTCTGACATCGGGCGGCGATGCTCCTGGCATGAATGCAGCCATCCGTGCCGTGACACGTGCAGGCATCTACAACCAGTTCAACATCAAGGGCATCTATCGTGGCTTCGACGGCCTCATCAAGGACGAGGTGAAACCCTTCACCACTGAAGACGTGAGCGGCATCATCACCAGAGGCGGCACCATCCTGAAGACAGCCCGTTCGAAAGAGTTCATGACCCCCGAAGGCAGGCAGAAAGCCTATGAGACCTGCCAGAAGGAAGAAATAGACGCACTGGTAGTCATTGGCGGCAACGGCTCGCTGACGGGTGCCTGGAAGTTCGGCATCGAGCACGACTTCCCCGTGATTGGCCTGCCTGGCACCATCGACAACGACCTCTACGGCACCGACGCCACCATTGGCTACGACACCACGATGAACACCATCATGGAGTGTGTGGACCGCATACGCGACACGGCCAACTCTCACGAGCGCATCTTCTTCATCGAAGTGATGGGCCGCGATGCCGGTTTCCTGGCACAGAACAGCGCCATTGCCTGCGGTGCCGAGGCCGCCATCGTGCCGGAAGAAACGACCGACGTGGACCAGCTGGCAGCATTCATGGGCCGAGGCATCCGCAAATCCAAGAAATCGTGCATTGTCATCGTGTCGGAGAGCCCCAAGTGCGGTGCCCTCTACTATGCCGACCGCGTGAGGAACGAGTTTCCCGAGTTCGACGTGCGCGTGTCGATTCTTGGCCATCTGCAGCGTGGCGGATCGCCATCGGCCCGCGACCGCATCCTGGCCAGCAGCATGGGCGTGGGAGCCATCGAAGCCATCCTTCAGGGCCAGCGCAACGTCATGATTGGCTATCGCATGAACGAGATTGTCTACGTGCCCTTCTCGGAGTGCATCCGCACCGACAAGCGTTTCGACAAGCGCCTCATCAACGTGCTCGACGAACTGAGCATCTGATGGGCAGCAGGAGGAACGCTCCAAGATCCGTCAACAACTGGCCGTGACGGGGAGCACAACCCTCGTCACCGTTCTCGACAAGCGCGCTCAAAACTCGCTCCAAATTCAGCAACCTCTCACTGGGACTGAAAGAAGCGAGTTTTGAGCGCCTTTCATAACCCACTGTCTGTCAGTTGTTTCCACACGCCGCCCCTTCATCTTGCCGTCTGCACCCCCCACCCTGTCCGACAACGGGACCCCCGTTGCATCCCAACCGCGCCCCCATTGCACCATAACAGTACCCCCGTTGCACTGCCATCGCAGCCCCGTTGCACCACAACAGCACCCTCATTGCCAGCACATGGCTGCCCTCACGCTCGGCAACAGGCCCCTCCAGCCACACAACGGGGCCCCCGTTGGCCCAGCCGTGGACTCTGCCCCATTCTATTTCGCAAAAAAATTTTGTCTTGAAAATCGAAAAAACAGCATCCCGATAAAATCGACCCACATAATTTTGCCATGTTGTTTTTTTGCACTATCTTTGCAGCAAACTTTTCAAAATAATGAAAGCAAAGCCGAAAAACAATTTCACCACAGAGGCACAGAGACACAGAGTTTTTCAGTCTCTGTGACTCTGTGGTGAGTTATATAGAAGCTCATTAAATTAAAGACAAAATATTCATGCGACGAGTTTTTGGAATTGGCGAGACAGTTCTTGACATCATCTTCAAGAACGACCAGCCCATAGGAGCCGTGCCGGGCGGCTCGGTGTTCAACGCACTGATCTCTCTGGGACGCACCGGAATACCCGCTGCCTTCATCAGCGAAACGGGCAACGACCGCGTGGGGCAGCGCATCATCAACTTTCTGAAGGAAAACGGCGTCGATGCCAGCGGCGTCAACGTCTATGCCGACTCGAAGTCGCCCCTGTCGCTGGCCTTCCTGAACGAGCAGAACGATGCCGAATACATCTTCTACAAAGACCACCCGCGCGACCGACTGGACTTTGCCTACCCCAACGTGGAGCCCGACGACGTGGTGCTCTATGGTTCCTATTATGCCGTGAACCCCGTGATTCGCCCGCAGGTGGCCGGCTTCCTGGACTATGCACGGCAGCGCGGCGCCATCCTGTACTACGACGTGAACTACCGCGCGTCGCACAGGAACGAGGTGATGAAACTGACACCCAACATCCTGGAGAACCTGGAGATGGCCGACGTGGTGCGCGGCTCGAACGAAGACTTCGAGGTGCTCTATCGCAAGACCGACGCCGACTCGGTGTACCGCTCGGAAATTTCGTTCTACACCAAGAAGTTCATCTACACCCGTGGCTCGCAACCCGTGGAGCTGCGCGCCGACGGCGGACTGGCCAAGCAGTACCCCGTGAAGACAACAGACAGCCCCGTGATGAGCACCATCGGCGCAGGCGACAACTTCAATGCGGGCTTCGTCTACGGCCTCATCAAGCACAACATCCGGCGCACCGACATGGAGCGCGGACTGACCGAGGCCCAGTGGGACCTGCTGATAGACGCAGCCCAGCAGTTCTCGGCCAACGTGTGCACCAGCCTGGACAACTCGGTGAACCCCGAGTTTGCCGCCCAGATGAAGCTGGCACTGGGCCAGCCATGAAGGCCCACGGAAGAAACAAGCAATCAAGAAACAAACCAAGCCAATAAAAAGAAAGAATGAAAGAAATCACACAGAACATTTTCTACGTGGGCGTCAACGACCGCAACAAGACGCTCTTCGAGGGCCTCTGGCCACTGCCCAACGGCGTTTCGTACAATGCCTACCTGGTGGTAGACGAGAAGGTGGCCCTGATCGACACCGTTGAGGCCGACTTCTTCATGCCGTTCCTGGAGAACATACGCGAGGTCATTGGCGATCGCCCCATAGACTATGTGGTGGTGAACCACATGGAGCCCGACCACAGCGGCTCGCTGGCACTGCTGCGACAGTTCTACCCCAACATCGAGGTGGTGGGCAACAAGAAGACGTTCGACATGCTGCACGGCTTCTACAAGATGGACAGCAACCTGAAAGAGGTGAAAAACGGCGATTCCATCGCTCTGGGACAGCAGCACACGCTGCAGTTTGTGCTCACGCCCATGGTGCACTGGCCCGAAACCATGATGACGCTGTGCGGCCGGGTGCTCTTCAGCGGCGATGCCTTTGGCTGCTTTGGCGCGCTGAACGGTGCCTATGTAGACGAGCAGATGAACTGCGACGAGTTCTGGCTCGAAATGACACGCTACTACTCGAACATCGTGGGAAAATATGGCACACCCGTGCAAATGGCGCTGAAGAAGCTCAACGGCGTGCCCGTGGACTACATCTGCTCCACCCACGGCCCCGTGTGGCACGAGCATGTGGCCAAGGTCATTGGCATCTACGACCGGCTGAGCCGCTACGAGGCCGAACCGGGACTGGTCATCTGCTACGGCACCATGTATGGCAACACCGAGCGGGCGGCCGAGGTCATTGCACGCGCCGCAGCCCAGGCCGGACTGAAGAACATCGTGATGTACAACGTGTCGAAGACCCACCACAGCTACATCATCCGCGACGTGTTCCGCTACAAGGGCCTCATCGTGGGTGCTCCCACCTACAACACGGGCCTGTATCACGAAATGAACGTGCTGCTCGACGAGCTGTCGCAGAAAGACATCAAGGGCCGCCTCATGGGCTGGTTCGGCTCGTTTGCATGGGCATCGAAGGCCGTGGGCGAAATAGCCCGATGGAATGAGGAAAAACTGAAGTACGACGTGGTGGGCCAGCCCGTTGAAATCAAGCAGGCCCTGACGCCCGAGACCACAGCCCAGTGCGAGGCACTGGGCCGCGAAATGGCCAGGGCGCTGATGGAATAAGAGCAGCCGTTACACTGCTTGCAGAATGGCCGTCACCTCGCTGAGCGTGGCGGCTGTTTTTATGTAGCTGTGCCAGTCACTGCGCATGAAGCCGCGCTGGCCCAGGTCGTCGAGACAGGCAATGAGCGAGTTCCAGAAGCCCTTCATGTTGTAGAGCACAATGGGCTTGTGGTGATAGTCGAGCGTGGCAGCGGCAGCCACGGTGAACAGCTCGTCGAGCGTGCCAATGCCGCCGGGCAGCACGATGAAGGCATCGCTGTGGCAGACCATGAGCTGCTTGCGGTCGGTAAGGTCGTCGGTGGGAATATGAACGTCGAGATAGGGGCTCAGCCGCCCCTGCTGCTCGATGGCGCGCGGCACCACGCCAATGACCTGGGCACCAGCCTCGCTGGCCGCCTGGCTCACGGTGTGCATCAGGCCGGCATCGTGGCCACCAAAGACGATGGAATGGCCCTGGCTGGCAGCCCATACTGCCAGCTCGCGGGCCATGGAAAAGAAGTCGGGGTCAATCTGCTGACTGGCCGAACAGAAAATGCACAGTTTCATGCGGCAAGCTTCTTAGCAAGAACAATAGGGCCTACTTCATGTCGAAGCCAATGCGCAGTCCGTCGTAGTTCTTCGACAGGTCGCCAATGGTCTGGGCCGTCTGGTTGCCGCTCAGCGTGGCCAGCGTCTGCATGAGCGTCAGCAGTTTCTTGCCCTCGAAGAGAATGCCAATGCCCGATGTGTTCTTCTTGGCATAGCAGTTGATGTTGAGCAGCAGGCCCGAAAGGGTGATCTTGTAGGTGGAGGGATCGAAGGTGTAGTTGCCCTGCCAGGGCTTTCCGGCAATGGTGGCGGCAAAGGTGCCGTCCTGGTTGAAGGTGATCTTGGTGTTGGCCGACTTGATGCCCACCGTGTTGTAATAGCCCGAAAGCTTCTGCTTGATGGCCGAAGCCACGGCCTCGCCGCCTGCCTGGGCCAGCAGGTTCTGGCTGGTGAAGGCACAGCCGGGCTGGCTGTAGGTCCAGGTGCCCACAAGGCTCTCCTTGGTCACCTTGTCGAGTCCCAGCACGCTCTGCAGCACATTGCCCACGGTCTCGGCATTGCCCACCGACGAGAGAATGCCGCCCAGCACGCCGCCGTCGGCTGCCGAAGAGGTTGAGGTGGAAGAACCGGTGGTCTGCATGGGCGACAGGCCACAGCTTGCAGCCATCATGGCAATGGCCGTCATGGCAAGAATCGTAAGTTTTTTCATAATTCCTTTTCGTTAAGTTTATTGATTTGTTGTCTGAGATAATCCTTGAACTCGCTGCACCCCAGCACTTCGATGTCCTGAAACAGACCCAGCACGAAACGGCCGATGCCCACAAACGAGCTCACGGGCATGGTGACGCGCCAGTGGCTGTCGTCGGCTGGCTCGATGTAGCGTTCGGCACGCGGAAACTCTTCGCGCAGCAAGGAGGTGGACAGGCGCCCCATGAGCATCTGCACGGTGTGCTGCTGCTCGCTGCTGAACATGAACACATCGGTGAACAGCTGGCGGTGGCGGTCGGCATGCTGCCACACCACGTCGAGCAACACCACATCCTGCATGCGCGACAGCTTGAAGGTCTTGTTCATGCCCGATGAAATCTCGAAGGAACGAACCTCGCGGTTTCCGTTCATGAAGAGGAAAGGCTCCACCACGCGGTCGGAAACGCTGTTGCTGTGGGGCGACGAATAGGCCACCAGCCTGACCATGCGCTGCTGCTTGATGGCTTCGTAGAGGGTGCTCACGTTGTGGGCCAGCTGCTGCTTCAGCTCGACCGAATCGAGAATGTTCAGGTCGTAAAGGCGGTCGAGCTTCTGCCGTATGCGCTGCACCTGTATGCTTTCGTCGCCGGTCTTGTCAAGAATCTGGCGCAGGGTGATGGCCTCGTCTTCGGTGAAATGCACGATTTCATCGAGTTTTCGGAAGAAGGGCGAGTCTTTCCTGACACGATAGAAGGGCTTGCTGTGCTCCACGGTGAAGCCCGCAAGGCGGAAAAACTCGAGATAGTAGTAGAAGTTGCGGCGCGAAATGTCGAGCCGCTCGCAAATGTCCTGCACCGTGTAGTTGTGGTTCTCGGTGAGCATCAGGAGCAGATTGAGCTCACGTTCCAGCTTGTCGTGACGCATGCGTGATTGGTGTGTGTATCAGTCGTCGAACTGAAGCGACAGCTGTCCGTCGCCCAGCAGGTTGTAGCTTTTGCGGTGATAGGGGGTGATGCCGTGCTGGCGAATGGCCTCGCGATGCTTGCGGGTGGGGTAGCCCTTGTTGCCCTGCCAGTCGTAGAAGGGGTATTCCTGGGCCAGGCGCAGCATCAGGTCGTCGCGATAGGTCTTGGCCAGGATGCTGGCTGCGGCAATGGAGAGATATTTTCCGTCGCCCTTCACAATGCAGGTGTGGGGAAGGGGCGACTGGGCGGGATAGGGCTTGAAGCGGTTGCCGTCTACAATGATGGCCTGGGGACGAAGCTGCAACTGGTCTAAGGCACGGTGCATGGCCAGGAACGAAGCGTTCAGTATGTTGATTTCGTCGATTTCTTCGGGCCCCACCACACCCACGGCCCAGCTCAGGGCGTCGCGCTCAATGACCTCGCGCAACTGGTAGCGGCGACGCTCGCTGAGCTGCTTCGAGTCGTTCAGCAACTCGTTGTGGTAGTCGGCTGGCAATATCACGGCGGCGGCATAGACGGGACCTGCCAGGCATCCGCGACCGGCCTCGTCGCAGCCGGCCTCGACCAGACCTTCATAATAATGGCTCTTCAGCATCTTTGCTTTCCTTTCTTTGATTGCATCATGGCGGCTCTACTGCCTCATTGCATGGGTTTTGGCATTGCAAAGGTAGACATAAAATCGGTAACTGCCAAATAATCTGTTTAAAAAGGCCGTTTTTGCGGACCACAGCCCAAGAAGAGGTGTGTTTTAGTTAAATGATTTTAAAATCCCGCTTTTTTAACACACAAAGTTTTGTTTGTGAACTTTTTGTGCACACTAAAACCTTTATTTTGCACCCAGAAACAATCAACAACAAATAAAAACTCATGATTATGAACAACGAAACTACCATCTTTGCCCGCGAACAGAAGACCGACGCCATGCTGAACATGGTGGCCACAGTGCTGAACCAACCGCTGAAGCAGCTCACGCTATATTATAATAAGGTGCTGGACCGAGAACTGAACATGCGACAG
>Ga0326511_10004599_pt1 | contig 10951 bp, 19 predicted proteins | sample 0_2496_0518_D_FD_203701 | JGI IMG/M metagenome (GOLD analysis project Ga0326511, IMG submission 203701) | Bovine rumen microbial communities from UC Davis, California, United States - 0_2496_0518 | ecosystem: Host-associated > Mammals > Digestive system > Stomach > Rumen | place: USA... | reverse complement strand
TGCTTTCTGAATATCTGATACTTTATTTACATATTTACCAGTCTATTCGTCTCGTTCTTCTAAATCTACATTATTAAAGTAATCAACAATTTTATCTGTAACCAGCTCTGCTGATTTCAATAATCTAACATAACGATTGGATTCTTGAAGTGCTCTATATTTTCTACAAGCAGCTCTAAAGTCTGGATCATTCCATTCTTCTTCAGTAATACTTGCATCCTATAGAGCAGCTTCATGTCTCTCCTATTCAGAGTAATTAGAATAGGGAGATTTCCAATCAATTGCTAGATATATGTAAGTAAATTCTCTATCAGCTCTTTCTTTATCTCTTTGTATAAGAGTTTTAAATTCTTTTATAATAGCTAAATCAGCTGAATTAAGAATTACTGTTCCAGTTCCCTAATCATAATCAAAAACATTTAAATTCATATTTACATTAACATTTTATTCTTTTTATTTCTTATTTTTTAAAGTTCTAGTTTTCCTCCCCAGAAATGCTTCTTAAATTGAGAAACAATAGAAGAACCTCCACAATCCTTATTTATTTTAGAACCTTTAGATTGAACAGGAAGTTTACTTTTAGTTCCTTCTCTATTAATATTCTTAGAAGGTTTTCCTTTAGGATTTTTTATAGGAAGAAGTCCGTCTTCTCCTTTCTTTATTTTACCTCCACATTTATGTACTTGTCTTCCACGAGCAGCATCTTTTTCATCTACTCTATTCTTATCCTTATTCTTAAGTTTTTTATATTCTTCTGGAGTTAGAGGTTTATAAGTATTGTTCTTATCTTTAATTGGCTCATTAGTTAGGCTTTTAATTTGCCCATTTACATGAATAGTATCATTAGGATTTATTTGTTGTTGAGGAGCTGGAATATTCTTTCTATTCTTAAATTTTGCTATAGCACCATCTTTAGCTGTAGGAACTTCTCCTCCTTGTTCTTTCTTTTTACAACCACAAGTTACAGAACCACCTTTCTTGTAATAAATTACTTCTTCATCTTCAGCACATTGATGTTTTAAAGATTTGAAGTAATTTAGTTTAGCACCATGAAGAGCTTTTGTTGTTTGTTGTTTTTGTTGATTCTCCATGGCTTTCTTGTACTCTTCTGGATGTTTTTCTTTCATAAAATTATAAAATAATTGTGTAATCTCTTCTCTAGTTTTTGGAGATTTGTTTTTCTGACTACACCAAGTTTCAAATTCCTTTTGTAACTACTAATTACTTAGTTTTTGTTCTTTCTACTTTGTGTCCATAGTTAATCGACTAAGATTAAATCTTTTGTTGAGAATACAGCTTCTTGTAAGAAACCATTTTCTGTAAACCATCTTACCTTTACTCCTTTAAGTAAGGCATTCTTATCTTCATTTCTAATTATAGAGCGTTCCACTCTATGTACCAACATAATAGGTTTATTTGGTATGTCCTGGCGAAGGGTTACCTTCTAACCAGGAACAAAATAAATCTTTTCATCCATAATTATTTACATTTATTAAATCTTTCAGTTAAACCTTCATTAACAACTGCAAGAACTCTATTTTCACATACAAGCTGTAGACCTTGCTTATAGAAAGGAACAGGTACTGCACTAGGTTTTGTGTAGAAAATTGTGTCTCCAGGTTGACACCATTTACATTCTGGACCAACTTCTTGAATAACACCAACCTTTATAAATTGTTCTTCTTCTTCAATTTGTCCATTGTCTGTATTCTTATATTCAGGTTTCATTCCACCTAAATCAAGAATAAGTCCAGACTTAGAATCACGTACAATTCTTTGGAAAGGATTTTCCTCAAATTGTTTACAAAGAACATAATTACCAATAGGCATAATTTCAATGTTTTCAACATTCTTATTTACCTTATCAGCAAACTCTGTTAAATTAGTTGAGTGCTTTTCAAATTTCTCTGCAAAAGAATCAATTTCTTCATTAACCTTTTTAGCATTTCTTTCTTCAATAATTTCTTCTGCACTTCTACCATCTAAAGTCATAATTCTACTTGTACTTTCACCAGCCATTTTCATAGCTATTTTTTCATTCTCACTTAAAATTGGATGTTCCATATTACCATTTATTCATTAAACATTTTTCTGATTCAACACTGGCTTTTGATTTTAATATACAGCCGCATTGATCACATATATATGAACCCATATATTTTATTTTGTGTTCACATCTATTACATATATCTAGTCTTCTTTTTTGTTCATCTGAAGTGTAACCAGTTAAATTTCTCCAGTTACCAACAATAATATTCAATAACTTCGTAAAGAGATTCATTCTATTTAAGAGTTTCTAACTCTTTTAAGTATTTATTATATTCATCAAATGTTTTATAATAAATAACTCCTTCTGTATCTTTATATTTTATTACCATTTTCCCGCTATACAATGATTATGTAAGTTTCTCATTTTTATTAGAATGTGACATCCACACCCTCTAATATATCCTGCTTTAGGACTAGTACTTACTTCATTAGTATCTGGATTTAAATATAAATTAGGATTACATATAGCTCTAGCTGGACTATAAATAGGACATTTTTCACAGATAGCTCTACGTTCATTAATATTCAATTCTTGCATATTTAGCTTTTTGTTTTTCAAGTTTTTGTTGCTTAGCATAATGCTTAAGCATCTTTTCAACATCATCTTTTAAATATGAACAATGATATAAAGTATTATTTCCATCATGATCATAATGATTAAGAATTAAATCTTTTATAACAAATTCTGGATTACGCTTTTGAAGCATCCAAGCATAAGTAGATAACTGTAATTGATAATGATTAAAATTACATTCATCTAAATGTCCTAAGGGATATTTCATTTTATCGGTAGAACGGTTTGCACTATTATAAAATCCTTTTAAATCTATCTTCTTATTAGTCTTATGGTCTATAATATATATATCATTACCATTCTTTACTATAAGATCTATTTGTCCAGCAAGATGTAAATCTATTTTATTATTATCATAATAAATTAAATATTCTGGATATACTCCATAATCTAAATCTAATTCACTATAATTTTTCTTACATTCAAATTTTCCTCCAATTCCAAATTTCTTTAAAGTAATATTACTTCCTATATTATAAAAAGAATTTTCTAATTGAGCATGAATCTTTGTTCCTCTTTCGCAGGCTATTCTATTGGTATTATCCCAATCATCTAAAATATCTTGTTGTACTTTATTTAACTCTTCTTTAGTTATATTATATACATCTAAAAAATCATCAGGAATCTTATGATTTTTCCAAATACTACCTTTTTCTTTTTTCCAGTCTGCTGGATCCATTATCTTCTCTAGTGCTTTATATGCACTAACAAATTCTCTATCAAATTCTTTTCCATACTTTTCTATTAAGGTAGTTACAGAAATATATTTGATAGAAGGATCATTTAAATTTCCATAATAATGGTCAGCTTCTCTAAATCCTACTGAACCATTAATTTTATCATATTGCATTTCCATATAACATAAATTTTATTTAAGATTTATCTTTTATATAATTTAATATTCCTTCAACATGAAGTCTAACTATTGCATGAAAACCTTCATCACTAGTTAAATACTCTACATCTTTTTGGTTGTCCTAAAAGAAGTTTTCTGTTAATACAGCAGGACAATTAGTATGTTTAAGAACATATAAATGAGCTTCTTTATCTGGATCTCCATCTGAATAATCAGTTCTCATTTTTTTATTTTCTGCATTATATTTTGCTGCATTATATAAACAGGTTGCAAGTTTATCCGATTCAGTTTTTCCTTTTGATGTATAAACTTCCCAACCTGTTCCATTATGCCACTTACCATCAGAAGCAGCAGCATTTACATGTATAGAAACATATATACAATCTGTATATTGTTTTACTAATTCATTAACAATTTTACATCTTAGTGATAATTCTCTAGATTGGGATAATCCTAAATCGTCATCTTCTATATCTATTATAACTCTATATCCCATACTTTGTAAAATACTGCTTACAGCTTTTGCAACTTCTCTAGAATATTTATATTCTCTAAATTTTCCATCAGGAGAACCTTTTCCCAAAATACTTTTCTAATGAGCTGTACCTATAATAATTGTAATCATTTCTATGTTTTTTCATAGTCTAATAACAAAGCTAACTTCTAAATATGAGGAAGAATTCTTCCGGCATATCTTTTATTATAAATTTTAGGTTCTTTATAAAAAGCTATTATAAGACCTATTGGATAATCATGTCCTTCAATCGTAAAGAAAGATATAGCTTTAGCATCACTAGCTTTTACTAATCTATATAATTTAGGTAACTATCCTCCCATTTGATCTATATTCTCAAAATAAACAAAGCTTTGTCTATGAAGTTTAGCTAATTCATCTGCATAATATATATAATCTAATCTATTCCACTACTTTTGAAGAGTAGGAGTATCTAATGATCTTGGAGCTTCTGTGAGACAAGATAAATACAAATATTTATAACCTTGCAAACTTTGAGTATTATTATGATAATTTAAAAGTAATACATCAAAAGCGTCCTTATCTATTTCTGCTATTTCTTGGACCTACTGGTTTATTTCAATTCCTGTTTCCATAGAATATTGTTCAGCTTTTTTATTGCTAACAATTTCTTGTTCGAAACGTTCTTTTATTTGCTAGCCAGTTTCTCCTGTTATCTGAGAATAAAGAATCCAACCAAACAGTAAAATAATAATTACACTTCTTGTTTCTGGATGTATTCTATTAATAATTCCCCACGCATCTTTAAAATAATTTAAATTCATTTTTTAATTAGTTATAATATAAAAATATTTGTATTTATCCAAAGGTATTAGTATATTTAGTAATGTCAAAATAAATAATATTTAAAAATACAAAAACTGAATTTTTGAATAAGATAATTAGTTTTAATTTAACACTTTATATAAGATATGGAGAAAAAAAGTAAAAATAGTAAATAGTAGGTACATTATACTAGAACAATGACTCCAGAGAATTTGTCTAGAGCGGCGAATTATGTTGGAGGATATGTTTTAAGAGGGCTAGGAGCTTTGGGTAAAATTTTTACTGCTCCTTTAACTGGAGGTCCTTAGGGTCCTGCTACTGTTGTTTTACCTAAAACAAAAAAATAGTTAGATGCAGAAAGAAAACTTAGAGAGACTCAAGAAGAATAGATAGGAAAAGTTATGACTTGGGTTAGTCCTCTTAACTATGGTACTGCCTTAGCTACTGGAAATGGACTTAATGCTAGAAAGGGAGAAGAAGAAGTAGCTTCTTGGTCTCCTGCTTGGCAAGCAGTCGGAAGACTTGGTGAACTTTATGTTGGACCTAAAGCAGCAAAAGGAGTTAAATCTGCTCCTAGAGTAGTTGTAAATACTGCAGCCAAAGCTGGAAGTAAAACAGCTAAAAAAGTTGCCGTTGCTAGAGAAATTAAATAGGGAATTAAATAGAATACTAAAAATGGTAAAATAGAAGTAACAGAAGATTATTTTAATTCTCCAGATAAATGGTATAGAATTACAGAAACTCCAGAAAAATATGGTATAATGGAGTAGGGCAAAAACGTAACTACTCATGACGCTCCTTAGACACAGGGAACTATTAATGGTTGGAGAAGTTCTATATTAAAAGCTCCTATAACTAAAAGCTCTGAAGGTTTTATTAAGCGTCCACATAAAATAGAAGTAGGTATAAGAAGAAAAAATGGACAAGCACATGGTAATACTTCTCAAGCAGCAAAAGGTAAGTTATGGGGAGGAACTACTTCTGGTAGCAATCTATTTCCTGAAGGGGTTATTGAAGGACAAGCTCCATCTATGATAAATTATGGTATAGATAGAACTAACTTTGTATTAACTCCATGGGAAGAAGTTCCTAATGGAGGAAGAGTTGGTTTTTACACTGGGAAAATGCCTATGTCAAATTTAGGATGGTTTTAGAAAACTAATAGAGGAACTTACACATATGAACCTATAATATCAGAAAAGAGGATAACTAAAGTAGGAGATGTAGAAATTGATAATCCATAGTTAGCATATAGACAAGGTAGAAACGGCATTGTAGACGATTTTATAAACTCTGGAAAAGTTAGAACTAAAGAAAGTCATGATATTGTAGACACAGGTAAAGGTTTTACTTTTGATTTTGGACATGAATACTCTAATCCTATGTTTGCACAAGGTCAATTAAATTGGGGATTACCTGTCAGCAGTAATGCCCAAAATACAGGACTGCTCACTACGTCAGAACTTCTTGGTATTGGCAATAGGCAATCAAGACTTGTAGACCATGTAGTTAATGGTACTACAGATATTAGAATGTTCCCAACAAGAGGTAGAGGAGTTACAGGAAGAGTGCCTATTTCAGAAGACCAACTTAATACTAAAAATACAACTGCATATAGATGGGTTCCAGGATATGGTTATAAAAAAGTTACACAAGAACCTTCAACTTCTTTAAAGTTTTTTGAAAGAAAACTTTCTAAATTAAGTGAAGCTGAAAGAGCTGGAGTTCCTAAGAGAGAAAGAAATCAACCTTTTAAAGAAAAACAATTAACTGAACATGTTAAAGGAGATGAAGCTGTTAAAATGTTTAAAGAATATGGTGGAGAACCTATTCCCGAAAGATCTATTAATGGAGAATAGTTAAGGAAATATGTTGCAGAAGCTAGAGAACGTTATGGATTAACAAATAATAAAAATATAACAGATGAAGAAATTGCTCAAGCTTTATACAAACATTCTAAAGAATTAGGAGGAAATACTGCTGCTGTAAATGCTCAAGGGGAGCCTTAGTTATTATTTAGAGGTGATACTCGTAGATATACACAATTAAAAGAAAGAATGTCTCCAGAAGAACTAGCAATAAAAAAAGGAACAATGGATAATTCTTTAGGTAATTTATTTTTAGGAGAATTACCAGGAACTGCTGGAAAAAGAACTCGTGGACTTGAAAGATATTTGGTTACTGGAAGAGAATTTAGAGGAAATAAAGTATTAGAAGGTTCCGGAACTGGAAGTAAAGCAATTATGCCTAATGGAACTTTTGCTTCGGAGTGGGGAAAAGATGTTGTTGAATTTCCAGAAGGAAGTTATCCTTTAGTAACATATAATACTAAATATGGACCAAATATTTATTATAAACTTCCATCAAGTTATTCAGAGTCTGGTGTTAATGATATTAATGCTTTTATAGTACGAACCCCACAAATGAGAGATGCTTCTAGAGAGATATCAGTATTAAACGATGATTTTATGGTTAAAGGTGGACCAAAAGTAGAATATCATGGTCCAATTAGAAAAGAAGTTTTAGATAAAGATGGGTTTCCTTTAATAGTTGATGAAAAAGGTAATGTAGTTGCTGATGGACTAGCTGGATCTAGTGACAGACAAGCTATGGCTTAGCATTATAAATATGTTTTAAATGATGCTAAGAATAAAAAACAAGGTTTATTAAAATCTAATGGAGAAACAGATGGAACTCCTGGAAACTATTTAAGAGACGAACATGATGATTATACTTATTTTGCTTTACCTAATTTTAATATTCAAGGAGCTAAACATCTTTTACCATATGATTTAAGAATTCCTAGAAATTGGAAAGATAAAAATATTTACAGAGGATTAATTCCATTAGCTGGAGGATATACTTTATATAACATATTTAATCAACCATAGCAGCAATTACAATATTAGAAACAAGGAGGTAAAATGAATATAATAGAATTTTTAAAGAATGGGAGCGGAATCCATATTAAAGAAAAGAACAAAGGTAAGTTTACTTCCTATTGTGGAGGTAAAGTAACAGATGAATGTATATAGAAAGGAAAGAATTCTTCTAATCCTGCTATTAGAAAGAGAGCTACATTTGCTGCTAATGCTAGAAAGTGGAAGCATAAAGAAGGAGGTATTATTAAAGCTGCTACAGGTACTCAAGTAAATACTGATACTACTTCTAAAAAGTTTAATTGGAACTCAGCTTTAAGTACTGGAGTTGATTTTATTGGACAAATGCTTCCTTCTATTTTAGGAGGAAACTCTTCTTCATAGCAAATACCTGATACTTCTAATGCTATGACAGATACTACTTTATAGTATTTATTATAGTAGCAACAACAGGCACAAGCTATTAGTGATTTAGATACTGTATTAAAGTCTCAATATGATCCTTAGAATCCTAATGCTAATGGTGGAGATATTGTAAGAAAACATTATAATTGGTTACTTACTTCAGCTAAAAAAGGTTAGGATGCAGAAGCTGAGAAAAAGAAAAAAGATTTAATAGATACTTAGGTTGCAAATTAGAAAGCAAATACAATTGGAAGTTTACTATAGACTGGTTTAGGTTTAGTTAGTAATTATATAGGCAATAAAAAAGGCTCTTCAGTTTCCTGAGGAGCCTTTATTTTTTTATACCCATTAAATTATTATTTTCTATCTAAATCTATAGATAGTTTATTTAAATTATCTTTCCACGCTAAGTAATATCCATTATCTAACATATTATGATCTACAGATAGTTGTTCTATAGCTTTTATTTCATCTATGTTTGCTTGATATAAATCTTTAAATAATTTTGTATCCATTTTAAATTGTATTAATGTGTTACCCTGGTAGGAATCGAACCCACTCCGAGGCCCTCAGAAGGCAATATAGATTTAGAGTCTACCCGTGCAACCATACACCACAGGGCAATCTTTAGTTACCTCTATTAAGAAAGTAACTTTTTAAGATCTTTAATCTTACGAACAGCTAGTTCTTTAGTTTTAGATTTAACTCGGTCGATTACTTGTTGATATTTTTCTGAGTTATATAAAGAACTAATATCTTTTAGTCCTTCTTTCTCAGCTAATTCATCAAGTACTTCTTGGAAAAGGTCATCATCAACTTGTTGTAACCATTTTTCAAATTCTTTCTTATCTTTATTTTCTAAAAGTTTTACTTTAATAGTTAAAGTATTACCTTCTCTTGTTGAATCTACTACAAAATGAGAATCATTGTCTTGATATTCTTGATGTAGTGTGTCCATTTCAAATAGCTCTTCTATGAGAGCTTTTAATATTTCTTCCTGTTTCATAACAATACTAATATATCTACTATTTTAAATAGACAAATTTAAAAAATGTTAAATTACTTATCTTCCAATTTTTTCTCTAATTCTGCTATGCGTTTCTTTAATAAGTCTATTTCATTAGTATTATTTTCTACTTTATTTTCTGTATCTCTTAATCTTTCCTCATGGTTCTTTAAAATAAATACAATAGCTTGTTCTATTTTACTTAAATGAAATACTTTTTCTTTAATAAAAAGTCCTGACTCTGCATCTTTTTGTGTTAAAGTATTTATTTGGAGGAAATCTTTTTCTTTTAAAGAAGAATCTAATCTAGAAATAGTTGAGGGAGAAATATTTATTCTTTTTGCTAGTTCTAGGTTGTTATATGTAACAACTCCATCTTGGGTATCTTCTTTTTTAAACATATATTGTTGTATAGCAAGTATATAAGCTTTTTCTTTAAAAGATAGTTTTTTATTATCTAGGAAATCATATGAGAAAGGTTCAAACTTATCCCATTTTAAAAATCTATATAATTTACCCCTACCTTTTGGAGTTACTTCTATATACTCAGCATTTATTAAATTCTGTATACCAGATCTTACAGTATTTATAGATGCTCCACTTTCTTTAGAAATAGTATCTAGAGAAGGGTAACAGGTTTTTGTATCTTTGTCCATATGTCTTTTAATAGTAGCATAAATAAGAATATCACTAGGTTTAAGGTAATTATTTTGTTCCGTCATATCGTTTGGAACCTGCACGTGTTGTTTATTTAATTCGTTTTCCATATAACTAATATATTACTATTAAAATATTTTCAAATTGATATTGTCAATTTAACATTTTTTAAGATTGCAAAATTGATAGGGTTGATTTCAAAAATGATAGTTTCCATGTCAAAATTGATAGAATCAATGTCAAAATTGATAACTAACTATACTTATTACTATACTTAAGATAAACTATACTTAAGGCCGTGCGGCCGTTATTTTTTGGTTAGAGATATATTCGAGTATAAAAATTTTTTAATTTTTAATTTTTTTTTTTAAAATTTTTTTTTCATATAAAATTTTTTTTTAAAATTTTTTTTAAATTTTTTTTGTTATGAGGGGGAGGGTACACATATGCGTGAGTCCCCCTGGCCTCACGATATGAAAAATAGCAAAATTGTAAAATGTCTCTACTACGTAAGGAGTAATCCGAAATAAAAATCATTATTAATTCACATTTTAAAACTTTACAATTATGAAGCAGATTTCAACTATCAGTGTTCCCGTTTCAACTCTTAACGCAATTAAGAATCTCCTTTTCTCTGAAAAGGAAGGTGGTGTTGATTTGTCTCCTATCGTGACTGACCTCACTGTTGGCGATGCTAATCCTGACCTCGTTGCTATTAATGTTGGACTGACCTTTAAGGGGATTAAGCCCGATATTGATAAAACCACTCGTTATACGAGGGATTATAAGGAACTCGTTGAATACACTTTTGTGTCCTACTCTATGATTCGTGACCTCGTTACCTATGAACGCAAAACTATTGCTAAGTGGGATTCCGCTAAGAATGATTTGTGTCCGTGTTCCAACGAGGGTTATCTCGATTCCTGTTCTCTTTCTGCTTGGCTTGATAAACCCACTGACCGCTCTATTCCTACACACGAACTTGTGATGACGTGGGCGAAGAAGGAAGAAGATAAACCACAGCCGTCAGCACTCTAAACTAAAAACCTCACTCTTCGGAGTGGGGTTTCCCTTTTCCAAAACGTAGCCGTATTTGTAGATAGTCTGTACTACGTAAGGTGTTTAACATTAAAATAATAACATTATGCCATCTATGAAGATTTTTGAGCAGAAGTGCTTTGATGCACTTAAAAACTCCGAAACTAAAGCAAAGGAGTTTGAGGGT
>Ga0326511_10004598_pt1 | contig 10952 bp, 12 predicted proteins | sample 0_2496_0518_D_FD_203701 | JGI IMG/M metagenome (GOLD analysis project Ga0326511, IMG submission 203701) | Bovine rumen microbial communities from UC Davis, California, United States - 0_2496_0518 | ecosystem: Host-associated > Mammals > Digestive system > Stomach > Rumen | place: USA... | reverse complement strand
CTTTGCCGGAGAAAGCTCCGCCACCGTGACGGGCATATCCGCCGTAAGTATCAACGATGATTTTCCGTCCGGTCAGACCGCTGTCTCCCTGGGGTCCCCCCACTACAAAACGCCCTGTCGGATTGATAAAGATTTTTGTCTTCTCATCAATGAGATTCTCCGGAATGACGGCATCAATGACATATTCTTTAATATCCTCACGGATTTGCTGTGTCTTGATTTCCGGGGCGTGCTGTGTCGATACCACAACGGCATCAATGCGGACAGGCTTATTATTTTCATCATATTCGACAGTGACCTGTGTTTTGCCGTCCGGTCTCAGATACCGGAGTGTGCCGTCCTTGCGGACTTCTGTTAATCTGATTGCTAATTTATGCGCCAATGAAATCGGCAGGGGCATGAGTTCAGGCGTTTCATTGCAGGCATAACCGAACATTAAACCCTGGTCTCCGGCACCGGTTTCCTGTGTATCATAGGATTCATTCACGCCCATAGCAATATCAGGGGACTGCTCATCCATAGCAATCAGTACATTGCAGGTATGCCCGTCAAAGCCGAATTTTGCGCGGTCATAGCCAATATCAACAACTACCTGACGGGCGATTTTAGCAATATCAATTCTTGCCTTGGTTGAGATTTCTCCCATGCAGAGAACCATACCTGTTGTGACGGCTGTCTCACATGCGACACGTCCGGCCGGGTCTTGTTCGAGAATGGCATCCAGAACAGCATCGGAAATCTGGTCGCAGATTTTATCGGGATGACCCTCAGTTACAGATTCTGAAGTAAATACTCTTTTCATAAAAATACCTCCATTTGCAAAATATGACAAATTCCGACAAATCAAAAACAGCGTCCGGATTTGACCGAACGCTGTGAATGAATCTTCTGAAATTCCTCATCTTTCGGTAATACCGCAGGACTTAGCACCATCGATATGAAAATATCAGGTTGCCGGGCTTCATCGAGCCTGTACTCTCAGCCACTCTTGATAAGGCAGTGTCATGAACTTCATAACACTGAAATTATTATAGCATATTTTCTCTGATTTGTCAAGCATATTTGACAAGCTAACACAAATTTCCTGAATTTTGGTTTTTAGTCATCCAACACCCGGAGCGTAATATTCCGGAATATGAATTTTCCGATATAATTCATCATCAGATGCTGATAGTCCTCCGCTGTGACATCACCGCCGATGCCCAATAATTCAAAAATGACAGTTCCCTCCTGGACATGTCTGTGCAAATCAGCAAAGCCGTTTTTCAGATAGAAATTTTTTCTCCGGACACGTTCATCATAATTAGGCGCGTGTTCATCAATTGCTTCAGCCGCAAGAAAGAATTTTCTTCCCTGATAGATGCTCTGCGCTTCCTGCAATGCCTGACTGCCGACACCTCTGCCCCGGAATTCCGGACATACCGCAAAGTAAAAAATATAAGACAGATTCCCGTCATTGACGACATACAGCAGACCAGCCCACTGATTTCCGGCATAGATTGACCAGAAATCAACGTCTGATTTTCTGGATTTCCAGAGGAGCATCAGAAAAGGTGCCTGTTCTTCGGGCGGAAATGCCTGCTGATATAATTTCTTTGCCTTGCGGTAAGCCGTTTTCCGGATTTTCACGAGCCTGACCAGCATGATTTTACTTCGTACCGAAAATTCTGTCTCCGGCATCGCCCAGCCCCGGGAAGATGAATTTATCATCATTCAGGCCTGTGTCCATCACGCCACAATAAATATCAACATCCGGGTGATTCTTGACTAAATTGGAAACGCCCTCCGGAGAACAGAGAATGCACATGAATTTGATATTCTTCACGCCGGATTTTTTCAGTTCGCTGATTGCCGCACAGGCAGTGTTTCCGGTCGCAAGCATCGGGTCAACGATAATGACATCCCGTTCAGCAATATCATCCGGGAGTTTCGAGTAATACTTCACAGAATTATGTGTTTCCGGGTCGCGGAACAGGCCGATATGGCCAATCTTAGCCGCCGGAACGAGCGATGTCACACCGTCAATCATGCCCAGCCCTGCCCGGAGTACCGGAACAACTGCCAATTTCCGCCCGGAGACAATCTTTGTCCTTGCCATGCCGAGAGGCGTTTCCATCTCGATTTCTTTCAAGGGCAAATCCTTGGTTGCTTCATAGCAAATCAGCATTGCCGTTTCGTTCATCAGTTCTCTGAACTCTTTTGTTCCCGTATTCTTATCGCGCATCAAAGAGATTTTGTGCTGAACCAACGGATGGTCAATCATGTGTAACTGTGCCATAATAAAAATCCTCCTGAAAATAATAATTAGCTTTCTAATTTTGTAATCTTGTCAACGCGTCTCTGATGACGTCCGCCCTCGAATTCCGTTTCAAGGAAAATGTCAGTCAGTTCCAGTGCCAGCCCCTCACCGAGGACACGCGCACCCATGCAAAGGATATTGGCATCATTATGCTTTCTGGTGTATCTCACAGAGAAGCAGTCACTGCATACCGCCGCACGAATGCCCTTGATTTTATTCGCTGCAATGCTCATGCCAACGCCTGTCCCACAGAGCAGAATTCCCTTTCCGGCCTCTCCGGATGTGATTTTTCCGCAGACTTTCTCGGCAATATCCGGATAATCACAGGCTTCGCCGTCTGTCCCCATGTCAAGATATTCGAGATGTAAATCATCTAAATGTTTCATCACGGCTTTTTTTAATTCGACCGCCGCATGGTCACAACCAATTACTATCATGTCAATCACTAACCTTTCTTAAATTATGATAACTCAAATTTTTTCTTGATATCCTCCTCGGAAGAGAAAGATAACTGTTCACTCTGATAACGCATCAGCATGACCTGACACTCTGCATTCCCGGTCAGCTCTGTCATTTTCATGGCGTATTCCATCAGATATGAAATATGCTCCCTTGTGACAAGACGGCTTTTCAGCAAATGCGCCAGTTCTTCAGGCTGATTCCAGTATAAGGCACCCTGTACGGCATCCTGGATATGTTCGCCAAGATATGCCTTGATATGCTCACCGCATTCCCAACATGCCTCCGCCGCTGCGGATTTATGCGTATCTGCCAGTTTATCGAAATGCGCATCGTCCGGATTCCGCACAAATTCCAAAAGCCGCTGTTCTTCATCGCCCCATTCCTTGAGAAGCGGTACCCAGAGTTTCTGTCCGTTCACGAGGAAAGTCAGTTTGACCATGGTATCTTCGAGTTTTTTTCCATTCATCGTGCTGAAAAAGCTGTTTTCCTTGAAAATGGCTCCTCTGCCGATGGTTTCGACAGATTCCGGAATGATGACTTCCCGGAGATTCTCACAGAGATAAAACGCATTTGCGCTGATTGTGCGCAATTTTCCAGGCAGAATCACGCGCTCCAATGCGGAACAGCGTGTGAATGCCTGTTCTCCGATTTCGGTCAGATTCTCCGGAAATGAAAACGATTTCAGCTTTTCGCACTGTGCAAAGGCTAAATTTTCAATGACTGAAATACTATCTGATACATGAACACGCTCCAATTGAAAGCATTTATGAAACGTCATCATCTGTATGCTTTTCAGATTTGCCGGGAGGAAGATTTCTTTCAGGTTCCGGCAGTCACAGAATGCGCGGGAGCCGATTTCCGTCACGCCGTCCGGAATGCGGATGCTTTCGAGCTGAAAACATCCACTAAAGGCCGATGCTCCAATTTTTGTCAGGCTCTCGGGAAGAGTCACTTCCGTCAGATAAACACAGAACCAGAACGCTCCAACGTCAATGCTTTTCACCCCCTCCGGGATAACAACACTTTGTTTCGCACCCGGACAGCAGATAAGCCTTGTCACGGCCTTATCATACAGAATGCCGTCAATGCTTGTATAATACGGATTTTCATCCGGGACGGAAATCTCTTCGAGATTTTCACAAGCTCCAAATGCACCTGCATCAATTTTTTCCAGGCCAGCCGGAATCAGAATTTTTTTCACGCCTGCATGTCCATAGAAAGCACTCTCCTGGATTTGGGTGACATCCTCGGGGATGATAACAAATTCTTCGTCAGGTTCTTCGTATCTGGTCAGTACATGATTTTGAATGATAATGGGCATAAAATCACCTCTGTTTTATAATTCAAATTTCTTCCGGATAATTTCTTCGGAATCCTCAAAAAAGCCCTGCTGATATTTATAATCTATCAATAATAGCTGACATTCTGTATTTTTTGTCCGCTGTGCGTGTTCTATGGCACGCTCTATCATAGGGTCAATATTTTCCTTCGTGATGAGTCCGCTTTTCAGCAGATGTGCCAGTCCAACGGCATCCTGTTCTCTGATAAGTTCACCCACTGCATAAAAAATAATCTTTCCTTTCAGGAAGTCCCTGATTCTCTCATCCAAATCCCAGCATACTGCCGCCGCTTTAACCTGATAAATTGATTCCATTTCTGAAAAATGCACAAAATCCGGATGTTTTACAAATTCCAGAATAGAATTACCTTTTTTATTCCAATCATAATAGATTTTTATCTTTAAGTTTCTATCCTTTATTTTAAAATTCAGACATATTGCCCACAGCGTTTCAGAAGAAATGCCTGAATATGACTCAGAAAATGCATTTGTCCCGATAATTTCCACACTCTCCGGAACGTTTACTTCATGCTTTCCTGACGGACAGCAGATTAATTTTTTCACCTGCTTGTCATAGACAACGCCGTCCACGCTTGCATAATACAGATTTTTCTCTGAAACATGGATATTTTCCAGATTTCCCCGTCCCTGAAATACCGCCCCGATGTCAATAATATCCTCTGGAATGAATACTTCTGTCTCCTCAGATTCCTCATATCTGACAATCACATGATTTTCAACAATAATCGGCATCAAATCACCCCTGATTTATAATTCAAATTTCTTCTGAATGATTTCTTCGGAATCCTCAAAAAAGCCCTGCTGATATTTATAATCCATCAACAGCACCTGGCATTCTGTATTCTTTGTCCATTGTGCAGTTTTTATGGCGTACTCTATCATGCTGTCGATATTTTCCTTCGTGATGAGTCCGCTTTTCAGCAGATGTTTTAGCCCGGCGGCATCCTGTTCCCTGATAATTTCATGCACTGCGAATGAAAGCATTTCTTCATCTTTCAGAAAATCCCTGATTCTCTCATCAAAATCCCAGCATACCGCCGCCACATACGGCTGATATAAGGTACTCAATCCGATAAAATGGATAATATCCGGATATTTGATAAATTCCAGAACGGAACTGCCCAATTCACCCCAGCCCCAGAACATTGTCACTGAAAGCTTTCTTTTCTTGACTGTAAAATTCAGCCGTAATGTATACATTATTCCAGGTTCTGGCTCTGAATCAGAAAATGCATTTTCCTCGATAATTTCCACACTCTCCGGAATGGTTACTTCATACTTTCCCGCCGGACAGCAGATTAATCTTTTCACCTGCTTGTCATAGACAACGCCGTCCACGCTTGTATAATATGGATTCTTCTCTGAAACATGAATATTTTCCAGATTTTCCTTTTCCCGGAATGCTGTTCCGATGTCAATAATATCCTCCGGAATGAATACTTCTGTCTCCTCAGATTTCTCATATCTGACAATCACATGATTTTCAACAATAATCGGCATCAAATCACCCCTGATTCTTATAATTCAAATCGTTTGAAAATGCCATTTTCATCATCAGCATCAGTCTCAAAAGAAAAATGCTTCATCCGGTAATGCATCAGCGCAAGCTGACCGCTCGAATTGCCTGTTTTCCGGCTTGCCTCCGCACCAAAGACAATCAAATCATTAAGACGGCTCTCATCGCTCTCTTTCAGAAACGGAAAAACGATTTTCAGGCGTTCCACATCATTGACAAGCAAAAAATTTTTGATAATGTCTATGATATACTGCTGAATGAGCTTCTGTTCATTCTCACCGTGATTTGCTTCATAATCGGACACGAGTGCCTGATAAATACGCAAATGATTATAGAAATTTAAAACACCCAAATAATCATGGCGGTTGATAATACTTATCAGTTCGACAAAATCCGGGTTATTTTCGGGGTAATTACGCATCCGCACATTTCCGATTTCAGCCGTCAGACTGGTACACCCCCGGAATGCTCCGGGGTAAACTTCGATTGATGGAGAAAGCCGGATATTCTTCAAAGAAGAACAATTCTCAAATGCACGGCCTCCGATTCTTGCTAAATTGCCCGGGAGCCGGATTTCTTCAAGATTTTTGCAGTTTTCAAAGGTTTTTCCGCCGATAATCCGCAGACTTTGCGGAAGGTTTATATTTTTCAGGCTGGTACAGTTCAGGAACATGCGTTCACTCAGCTCTGAAAGCCCCTCTCTGATAATGACATCATGCAGGGCGGAACAGTCCTGAAACGCCCTCGACTCGACAAGGGTCATACTCTCCGGAATGATGATTTTTTCCAATCCGGCACAATGTTCAAAGGCGCATTCGCCGATTTCTTCGACACCCTCGGGAATGCTGATTTCTTTCAGTTCACGGCAGTCTGCAAAGGCTCTCAGTCCGATTCTTCTGACCTGTATGGGAATCCGGACGGATGTTTCCCCTGATTCGGGACGGCACTTCAGCAATGTATAGCGGAAAATTTCAAAGCTCATGTAAAACACCCTTGTCTTTAAAGTCTGAATTTTCTTGCAATTTCTTTTTCATCCGGAGGGAATTTCTGTTGTTTCTCGTGCATCAGGATGACCTGACATTCCGGGTTTCCTGTTTTCTGTGTATGCTGAATGGCATCATCAATCATGAAATCAATGTTTTTCTTCGTGACAAAGCCGGTATGCAGTAAATCTTTCAGGAGTTCCGTGTCATCATGTTCAATGGCCGTGGAAACGGCTTTTTTAATCATTCTTCTGAGATATGCCCTGATTTTTTCATCCGTATCATAATAGCTGACAGCAATCTGAAATTTATAGTACGCATCCAATACGGAGAAATTCTCATAACTCGGATGATTCAAAAAATACATGATATCCGTTCCCCATGCTTCCAGCCATACACTATGGAGGATGATTCTGGTATTTTTCTGATTTTTGTGAAATATCAGCCTTACTTGTTCAAATGCAAAATCCTCCATGCCTCTTACATGTTCTGGAATCACGATTTCTTTGAGATTGGTATTCCAAAAAGCACTATGAAAAATAATTTCCGTATTTTCCGGGAGGGTGATATGTTTCAGGGATTTACATTTCTCAAATGCCGATGTCTGAATCCATGTCAGTTTTTCCGGGAGATTGATTTCTTTCAGTCTGGTACAGCCATAGAAAGCACTTTCCCCGATAATCACGACAGTTTCCGGGATATGTACCCGTTCGAGATGCTGACACTTTGAAAATGCACTTCTTTCAATTTCGGTTACACCGTCCGGAATGATGACTTCCGTCACGCCGGGTTCTTCGGTATATTTTATCAATACATGATTCTGTATTTCAAACCCCATGCCAATCACCTTATTTATCTGTTTTTCTCTTCTGAATCTGGACAGCCTGTAAATAGCTTGCAGTCAAATCGGCCGCTGTGCCGAACGCTCCGGCATAAGCCGCCGCCAGGCATACCCCAGCCGCTGACTGTAACTGTGTCACGGCCGGAGGGCAGACTATCCAGAAGGATTTCAGACTCTCTCTGCATAATTCCATGAATTTTTCAGCACCATCGCCGACAATGGCAAATCTGCCGGCTTCTCCCTCTGCATGATATGTATGAAGCCGGTCAACGATTTCCGAAGCCGTGGCCAGTGTTCCCATATCCTGCATATGAAAGCCGGATGCACTGACACCCCACTCCACATGATGCCGCTGATAAATCCCGTAATAGAATAAATCCTCTCTTGCGTGCATGATGGAAAGAATCGGAATCGTATTGCCGATTCTTGCGGCCATTGCCGCCAATGTTGACACGCCTTTGCAAGGAGTATTGTTGACCATGGCCATGCCCTGCACGGCGGCGATGCCGATTCTCAATCCCGTATAGGAACCGGGTCCCACGGCAACAGCAAAACAATCCACATCTCTGACGGTCATATTACATTCTGTCAATAAATTTCTGCACATGGGCATAATCACCTGTGAATGTGTCCGGGTGGTATAGACTGTATGCTCTCCCAACAGAAGTGCTTCTTTTCCGAATGTATAATCAAGAATGGCGACAGATGCCATTTTCCCGGATGTGTCAAGGCCTAAAATCTTCAAAGCGTTCACCCTCTTCTGATTCTAAGATAATCTTTCGTTCTTCATCGCTGATGCGCTCCAATGTCAGGCGGATGGCCTTTTCCGGCAGAGCATTGATAATATTTTCTGACCATTCAACAGCAAAAATGCTTTCTGATAAATCATAATCATAGAAGCCTGTTGTTTCGAGTTCGTTCTCGTCATAAATCCGGTACATATCGAAATGACATAACTGCAACGGCGGTTTCCCGTATACATGCACTAATGCAAATGTCGGTGACGTGACTAAATCTTTTATGCCCAGCCCGGCGGCCAGCCCTCTTGTGAATGTTGTCTTTCCCGCACCCAAATCCCCCAGATAGGCTATCACATCACCAACATGGAGACATTTTGCAAACCGTTCCGCGAATGCAATGGTTTCTTCCGGAGAATGGGTGATAAATTCTTTTCTCATCATGATTAGAATAATCCGCTGATATTGCCGTTGTTGTCGCAGTCGATTTTAAATGCCGCGGGATTCTTCGGCAGTCCGGGCATGGTCATGATGTCGCCCGTCAGAACAACAACAAATCCGGCTCCGGCTGAAACTCTCACATCACTGACAGTAATCACAAAGCCTTCCGGTTTTCCCAGCAATTCAGGATTATCCGACAGGGAATACTGTGTCTTTGCGATACAGACGGGCAATTTTCCATAGCCGAGATTTTCAATCTCCTGCAATGCCTTTGCGGCCTTTGACAGATATTTCACGCCATCTGCATGATAAATCTCTTTTGCGATTGTTTCAATCTTCTCTTTCAGGGATAATTCATCCGGATAGAGAACTTCAAATGCTGAATCCTGATTATCTGCAATCTGACATACTTTTTCGGCTAAATCCGTACCGCCTGCACCTCCCTTGGCAAAGATTTCACACATGGATGTCTGTACGCCGAACTGTTCACAGTATTCTGTGATATAATTCAGTTCTTCATCAGTATCAGTATGGAATCTGTTGATAGCTACCACAACCGGGACATGATATTTCAGCATGTTCCCGATATGAACACCCAAATTGACAATGCCTTTTTTCAGGGCTTCGAGATTGGGAGCAGATAATTCAGCCTTAGCCACACCGCCATTATATTTCAAGGCTCTGACCGTTGCAACGAGTACCACACAGGAGGGCTTCAGTCCGGCATAGCGGCATTTGATGTCAAAGAATTTCTCTGCACCCAAATCAGAGCCGAACCCGGCTTCTGTGATGCAGTAATCTCCCAATTTGAGGGCTAATTTTGTTGCCCTGACGGAGTTGCATCCATGCGCGATATTGGCAAAAGGCCCCCCATGAATCAGCACGGGCGTATGTTCGAGCGTCTGAACTAAATTCGGCTTGAGGGCATCTTTCAATAATGCCGTCATAGCTCCTTCGGCCTGCAAATCACGCGCATAGACAGGCTGATTGTCTAAATTATACGCAACTAAGATATTTCCCAGTCTCTGTTTCAAATCATCCAAATCAGAGGCCAGGCACAGAATCGCCATTACCTCGGAGGCAACTGTAATCTGAAAGCTGTCTTCCCGGGGAACGCCGTTAATCTTTCCGCCCATGCCAATGACAATATTTCTCAATGCTCTGTCATTCATATCGAGACAGCGTTTGAATAAAATTCTTCTGACATCAATTTTCAGCTCATTTCCCTGCTGAATGTGATTGTCCAGCAATGCACAGAGCAGATTGTTTGCGGCAGTAATCGCGTGAATATCTCCTGTAAAATGCAGATTAATATCTTCCATAGGGATGACCTGTGAATAACCGCCTCCGGCGGCACCGCCCTTGATGCCGAATACAGGTCCCAGAGACGGCTCCCGAAGTGCCAGAACAGCTTTTTTGCCGATTTTGGCCATGGCCTGTCCCAGACCGACACTGACAGTTGTTTTTCCCTCTCCGGCTGGAGTCGGATTGATGGCCGTTACTAAAATCAGTTTACCGTCCGGATTTCCGGCAGTATCTGCAAATAATTTCTCCGAGACTTTGGCTTTATAATGGCCATAAGGCTCTAATTCTTCCGGGGTGATTCCCAAAGAATCCGCGATTTCTGTAATCGGCCGCAGTTCGGCGGCCTGTGCAATTTCAATATCGGAAAGCATATAAAAAATTCCTCCTGTTGATTCTTCATTAAAAAATAAAACAGCCGCATTCCGCATTTGAGCAATCACGGCTGTCAGGGGTCAATTATTCATTCTCATCATCAGGGACAGTCAGTGCAACAGCTTCTTCTACAGAAATTTTTCCGTCAATCAGCCTGAGGACTGCCTCCACGGCGGATTCAGTGGTATCAATTCCCTGGTTGAATAAGAAATTAATCAATTCTATTGGCGGAAGGAAACGCTCATCATGGAACTGTGCGAAATGATATGCAACAGCATGTTCTTCTTTTTCCAATGTAAAATAGCCTAATATCATGCTGGCGTTTACTTCATTCACATAATTGAGTATCCGGTCAAAGCAGGTTTCCGGCACATCAATATCAGGGATTGCCATAAAGTCAACTACCCCCGCCTAAAGAGGCGGGGGCTTGTCACTATCCGGTAGTGCAGACGATTTTTGAAATCTCCTACCTTTTTAGAACACTGCTATACAGCGAACTGACGTGACATCGTGGGACGGCTGACAACGCCCCTTGCATACAAGATATACTCATACACAACTGCTTTTGCAGAAATATTTTTGATAGTTACGCTTAAGATTTTACATACTGTACGATTAGACAGTAAAACCTGCTAT
>Ga0326511_10004597_pt1 | contig 10952 bp, 23 predicted proteins | sample 0_2496_0518_D_FD_203701 | JGI IMG/M metagenome (GOLD analysis project Ga0326511, IMG submission 203701) | Bovine rumen microbial communities from UC Davis, California, United States - 0_2496_0518 | ecosystem: Host-associated > Mammals > Digestive system > Stomach > Rumen | place: USA... | reverse complement strand
CTTCTTCTGCTCCTTCATCATCCTGTCAACGATACAGTTCTGCATCTTCTCGATAACGAACTCCACAGTCTCGCTCTCACGGATGAAGAAAGGCGCATAGGTGCGCTTTATCCTGTGGAAGATTTTGTCATCCATTCCGCTGCTGATGCACACGGCGATAAGAGGTTTCTTTACTATGAGGTCAAAGGTGAATCCAGTTGACCTCGACTTGTGGTTCTCGTCAAAAGGAATGTTGTTGTCTTTCAACCATTCCTTCAATTTCTCAAGTTTCTCTCGGTTTGTCATAATTCCATCCTTTAATCGTTAAACTCTATTTTTGTCTGTAGAAATTTCTCTGCGTACCATTTGGAATAGCTCTTACCGCTTATCCACCAGTCAAATATCGCTTCAGCAATCTCATCTTCACTTTGGCTGTTGTTTTGCCCATCAACTACGCCACCTGCTGATGGGCTATCCGAAAACCCGCCCAGATACCGCTGTTGCCATGTCTCTGCCAATGTCTCGAAGTTCGTGATTGTGCCTTTGTGATATTCTGCACACTTGCCGTCTCTGAGCTGCAGCACCTTGTCCGTCCATTTGGGGGGGGTAATTCCAGTGTTTGAGCTTCCTGTTGTCCGTTGGGTCGAATCTCCAGTCCGCTCTGATGTTCCACCAGATAAATCCTTCGAGAAATACCCCCCCCTACGAATTTCCTTGATAGCCTTTATCCAGCCACGCTTGACATGAGGGAAGTCTTTCATCTCCTTCACCTTTTGTTTGTATTGTGACATCGGGCATAGTATGCAGCCGATTCGCTTATAGCCTTGGTCGTACAACTCGCAGTGAGGAACCTTTACCACTTCATTCAGGAAGTACCACACATCTTGCTCAGTCCACTCAAAGATTGGGGAAATCAGTATAGAGTCCTTGCCATTGATGCAGCGAACCTCATTGTCAGTCTGCAAAGAGAACTCGTCTTCGTTGACCTTCTTGCCTTCTTTCTGCATCTTACGAATCAACTTCTGCTCTTTCTTTTCAATCTGCTCCTTCCGCCATACCTCAAACTCATCAAGTGAGCCAGAGAACTGCCTGTTAGAGACTTCAACCTCATGTCTCTTTGCCCGCCGTGTACTCTCCTGCTTTCTGATGCCTATCAGAGTCACCTTACCAGCTCCAGCCGTTTCCTTCAAGTCGGCACAACACCAACGTATTCTCATTGAAGGCAGTATGCCTCTGTCAACTGCAAGGGCAAAGATACTCTTCTCAGGTGCGTGAGTTACTACATCTGGGTATTGAGTTCTTACGAACCTTATAACCTGCGGAGGGTCAATACTTGTGAAGTTCATGTGCGCCCTGAATTTTACCCCCCCCCAATTTAGCGACATGGTACAACGCTTGACTATCTTTACCCCCACTGAAAGCGAGGAAGAAGCCATCATTCGCATCGTACTTCAATGCCAACTTTTCAGCTTTTCTCAACAACTCTATCGAGTGCTGCAACTTATTGTCAAAACCTGCTGGTTTTCTCATACTGCATATTTATTCAAATCGACTTTGTACAACTCTGCACACGACATAACACACGACACAAGTAACGAAAAACCGAATCAGAGTCTTTCACCTCCTTGTGCATATAACAGCTCTTAGTCACCTTGTGGTTATCATCAAGCCACCATATCAGTCTCATCGTGTATCGGTCAACATAAACGACCAGACTCAACTTGTAATTTTTCAGGTCGTTTTTTACTAACTGAAAATGGTCATTCGTGAACACGTCACGGTTGAACTCATTCTCGCGCTCGTAGAAGAAATCCAAGTTCTTCAGTCCTTCACAAAGTTCTTCTCTCGTCATATTTCCGTATGCGTATTTAATAATCGCGTAGTAAACTATACTGCACATAGAGAACCCTACAACAACTATTAAGTTGGTGTGCAAAAAGTCAATTTTATGCAAAATGCTTCCAATAACCTTCTCCATCAAGCTCACTACTTATTGTTTGTTCGTTAATTGCTCCACGTCTGTAATTGTAAATGACGTGTTTAAAAGCGTCAGAGTCTTTGCGATTCAATACAAAATAGGAATTGCCGTAGATAACCCAGGCGGAATAACCACCGTGCTCAGCGTCATGCCATACGACAAACTTCTGGTCAGGATGTTCAGCCCTGTATTCGCGTTCAGATTCATCAGAGAGAGAAGAAATGACGCATTCAGCTACAATCCCACTCTTGCTTACTCTCTTGTCATCAACCAATCTCTTGATGTACCTGTATGCGGATGACCTGCTAAAACCCATCGCATATCCTAACTTTGCGTGCGGAATCGCCACCCTACCTTCTGGTTTCGTAACAGAATAATTTCTGGTCTTACCCTCAACTATTAAGTTGTCCTTTGTATATTCTGTGGCATTGATTTCGCAAATGGCGAGAATGTTTCTCAATTCCCGTACCGTATCGCGTAAGTTTATATCTTCTTCAAGTTGCATCTTACGGCAATAGTCCGCAAATGCAACGTATTTCTTCTTGTGTCCGTATATATACCTGCTACCACTTTTCAACGTCTTCGCAAAAACACAGTTCTTTTCAGGATTATAGATAAAGAACTCGGAATCCTTGAAAGCATCAATCAGTTTCTTCGCTTTCTTATGTGAGACACCGAAGAACTTCATCACGTTTGTGACACGTAGATCGTAGAGAACTGAGTTCTGGTAGACACGCTTAATCATAATTGCACAGACAAGCATCTCAAGTGATTTTTTATTCCACCTGATTCTTCTTATCAGCTCGACTGGTACATTTATGATATTGTGCATATACCCTATAAAAAGATATTGGGAAACTTTGAAAAGCTGCTTCTCTTTTCTCGTTTCCCTCAACTTTATCGTGATTTAAATTAAAGTCCTGTTGTGTCAATGAAGCAGCCTTGACGTGTGCAAAATTACTATGACAAGCGACATCTTCCAAGCCTTTTTGAAGAAAAATGCAGTTTTCGGCAAAAGATTCTTCAAACCTTAAAATATGTATAAAATTTCCGTTTTTGTTACAATATATTGGCAATTTTATTAATATAGGTTAAAAATATAAACAACCACAAATAACCATAAATAACCACAGAAAAGAAAATTAAAGAGATTGTTTTTGACAACAGATAAACGATAATAGCACTATCTTTGCAGCAGAAAACAATTCTGGTACGTGGAACTCCCAGATAGTTATAACGGAATATTGAGGGTATAAGGAGAGACGGATGAGTTCCACACCAAGTTCGTTGACCCTATTACTCTCATTCTTTTATTTGTATGAATTATAAAGCCAAGAAAGAATTAGTAAGAAAGGTGGGACTTTTCGGTCTCAGCGATGTCAAAAGACTCGCTCCCATTGGCGACCTCGGATATGCTAATGGTTGGTACACCAACGGATTCTTCCCAAAGCAAGGAACGTTTATGGAGGGAGGACTTGAGCGTATGATCTATGATGCAGCCTGCGAGCAGGGCTTTAGGTTCGAGTGTGTCCACCACAATGAGCGTGGCACTAATACGGTGTACTACTGCAAAGAACTGAATATGTATTATCACGTTGATTCATCAGACTGATTATGTTCCGGAAAATCTCCTATGAGTTCATCCTTGACACGTCAAGGCGCAACCAGCAGCATGAGAGCGAGGTGATGTTGAAGGCATTCCAAAGGAGAGTGCAGCAACGGTGATCATGGAGATAGCCTTTGCGGTGTCGGAGGCGATAATATCAGAGAAAGAGAAAAAAGAACAGAATTGACAACAATAAAAAGTAACGGTTATGACATACAGACAAGAGGTAGCTTTACAGAAAGCGGTAGAGATAATGAACGATGCGAGGACAATCCTCGATGATGTTATGTACAGGACGGACAGTCTTGAAGGTAAGGAGTATAACAAGGTTCGCAGTGCCTATGACAAGCTTTGCGAGGCCATAGACGAGCTATAAAGATGGAACAGAGCTATTTGACACTTGTGCCAAACGGCGACAAACTCGTAATGGATGTCATGTTTGGCGATAGATGGGGAGGGCAAGTTGTTTTGAAATGCACTCCAGGCATTGAGTATGGATATGACGAGCTGAAGGCATTCGCAAGGCTGGTGCGCCCGTCGCTTGCGGGAAAGGATTTCTCCCTCTATCCGACAGGCAAGCCGAGGTTCAGTGGCGGAGGAGGCGCAGGGCACAGGGCGATGAACAAGGATGACGAACAGATGCGGAGGATCTTCCGCTAAGACATAAGCCCGTGAGGGTGTTGCATACTTACATATTTTAGGTTATATTTTTATTCTTATTTATTCAAGCCCGTGAGGGTGCGCTTATAGTAGTACAGTAAACGTTTATAGCCTCTCAGCGGAGAGACGTTGCCTCCATAGCGTACAAATTCTCTCATATTTTCATTGGAGGCAATCCGGGGATTTAGCTCAGTGGCAAGAGCTTTGGGACTAAGGGCTTTAGTGTAGGCTTCCCAGTAAAAGTACACTATCGAGAGCGCGGGTTCGAATCCCGCAACCCCACAATAGAGTATTAACAATTAAACAAAAGTCGTATGAAAAGTATAAAGGAAAAATCCGAGGAGTATGCAAAGGACTACTTGTTTAGCCCATTGCCGCAAAGAGCACCGAATGTTCATTTTGAGGAAGGCGCAAACTACGCGCTTGATGCTATTGAAGATTATATGGCTAATCTAAATTTTGGCAGTATTGCTGCTGAGATGTTCTATAAAGACCTTAAGGCAAACATTCATAAATTCATCGAACAACTTAAAAAGAAATAACTATGATTACAAAAGAACAATTCAAGAAAGTATTGGATGCTGTATTCCCTTGGGGATATACAGGCAATTTGAATGACTGGGAGCATGACTGGTTCCTCGGATGGGCTTACATTAATGAGGACTCTAAATGGAGGGATGTAATGTGTGTCAATATGGATGGTGACAGCAGTATTGCTTTTTGGCTCATTAGCTATGATGATGTCAGTGTTAACGAAGTAACAGGTGCTATAAACGGAATAATGCATGTACTCATGCCTGAAATGACAAGTAATACTACATTCGAAAAGAATGGTAGTGTAATATGCTATCACTTACCAAGGGAGGAATAACTATGGCAACAATTAAATCATACACAGACATTTCTCAGAGTAAGACTTTGAGTAAAATATTGCCGCTTGAAAGTGCGGATATGAAAATACTGCCTTTTACCGAAAGAGAATATAGAATAGTACCAATTAATGATATTGCCGTATGTGGTAGAGATGATGAAATTTATGCTTGGAGTTTTGCTGCGTTGCTTAATGCTTTACCCAATGGTATTGTAATGAATAAGGACTCTCAAAATGGTAGATACCATTTTTCTTCTAAATATATAGGAACATATGTTACAGCAGACAACCCTGTTGATGCTTGTTATAAACTTATATTAAAGTTAAACGAATTAAATTTATTGTGATTATGTTTGATAAAGAACTACTTAAACGTCAGTTGCGATTTGCTGAACGTGAGGAAAAATTAAATAAAGAAATCGCTTTGGCGAGATGTCCTATTTGTGGAGGTGATTTAAAAATGAACTTTCATAAAGGTGGTGGTGATTCTATTGTTATACCATTTTGGGTAGAAATAAAATGTAAATCTTGCGGAATATTTTCCAAAAAAGTAGAAAGAAACTCATACGAGTCTTATCATTGGAAATATGATGGTTCTGACGAAATAGCACTTAAAGAAGAAGTTTGGAATAGTGTAATGCACTACTGTAAGCGTTAAAGTAATAAATGTTGTGATTATGGACTACGAAAAGAAATATAAAGAGATGAAAGCTCGTGTCCTTGAAATGGGACGAGGTTATGTAAAGGGTTTAGATTACTCTAAGCCACGACAGATAGCTGAGTATATTGACCCCGAACTCAAAGAGAGTGAGGATGAGAGGATAAGAGAAGCAATTATAAAGTGCCTTAAATGGCTACGGGATGAAGCACGTTGGACTGATGTTTACGGTAGCTCGTTTGATTCTATATTTTCTTGGCTCGAAAAACAAGGTGAACATGCCAATTTCCTTTCCAAAATTCAAGTAGGCGACAAAGTAACACGTAATGAAGATGGTGTACTTGTTAATCTAAGTCAACTTAAAAGGGTTGCAAAGCCTGCTGAAAAGCAAGGTAATATTAATCCAACAGAAGATGAACTTGAAGCTTTACGTATGGCTGCTTATGAGCCAACGAAAAACTGGAGTGAAAAACTACAGAGCCTTTATGAGAAGCTAACCCACTGTGAGCAAGGTAAGCAGAAGTCTGCTAATAAAGAATATACCTTCAAGGTTATTCCTCGTTTGCTTGGGATGATACAACCGACTGACAGAGCAAAATCATATTGTCAGAAACTTATCGACAGTCTTGAGCAAGAAGGTTATAGTACAGATGCAAAAATTGTTAGAGATTGCCTAAAGCAAATGAATGGTGAAAAGTTGCTATGGCTACTATGGATGAGCAGAAGCCTGCTTGGAGTGAAGAGGATGAAAACCTTTTCAGATGTGCCATAGATGCAGTAGAACAAGAATCAAAGGTAAGAACTGATGGCTGTCTTGATGAAGAAGTTGGAAAAATGGTAACAGATTGGCTAAAATCCCTCAAGGACAGATTCACTTGGAAGCCGAGTGAAGAGCAAATGATTGCTTTGCGTCAGGTCATAAGTGGTTGTTCTTATGATATTGAACCTCTATTGGAACTTGAAACCAAATTAAAAGAATTTTAATTATGTACGGATATTTCTATAAAGCAGGAAAATCTTGGGAAGATACCAAACTATGGGAAGCTACAAAAAATAACCCACAAGAAGATATAAATGTTATGTCCTTTTTGCAACAAGACAACTATTGGAATATTGGTAGTTTTCTTGAACTTGCAAAGGAAATGCAATTAGTCCTTAAAGCAGACTATTCCTACCCAATTATTCTTGATGAAGAGTATAAGATGGTTGATGGTGCTCATAGATTGGTTCATGCCTATCTTGATGGTAAAACACATATTAAAGGTGTTATCATAAAGAATGAACAATGGCCAGAACCTGACTATGACGAATTGAAGGAAGTAAAAAAGAAAGAACTATGATTTATTTGGATATAGACATAAAACCTTTTCCATCTACAAGAAAAGACAAAGGGTATTATATCTTTGTCGATAGAATGAAGGAAGGTTCTGCTAATACAATTGAACGTAATGTGTTAGAGTGCAGGGCAAAAAACGATATTGATACCAGAGTAAAAAGGTTTATCAGCACCTATACAAAAGAGCATCATTATATAAAATTATGGAACAATTAAAGAAGCTAAAAGCATAAAGTTATGGAAGCAAACGGAGCACCAGAAAGACTGTATCTAAGTAAGAACATATATAGCACTTATCTATATCAAGTTCCCGACCCTGATGATGAGTCTTGTGTTGAATATATCCGCAAGGATGCCTTTGTTGAGAAGGCTTGTGATTGGCTAAGAACTCATAGCGAGGTCGATTACTTTGAGTTAATTCCTGAAGCAAATTATTGCGGTGCGGGTAATTTGAATAAGAAAAAGATGATTGAAGACTTTGAAGAATACCTAAAGAAATGAAAACAGTAACGGTAAATAAAGGAGAAAGGTTTGGTAAACTTGTTGTTATAAAAGAAGTTGAGCCACGACTGCAATATAAGAAAGGTAAAGTAAGAAGATTTTTATGTCAGTGCGATTGTGGTAATACTACGACAGTCGATATTTACCACCTTATACACGGAAGAATAAAATCTTGTGGCTGTTACAAAAAAGAACCTTCTTTAATGGCAGCTAAGAGTCAAAAATATCCTGAACACATGACCTCATCAAGACTATATACTATATGGAATGGAGTAAAGTCAAGATGTTATGTAAAAACTTCTACGCCATATAAAAAATATGGTGCTAAAGGTATAACAATGTGTGACGAATGGAAAAATGACTTTACATCTTTCTATAACTGGTCTATCGAGAATGGTTACGCTGATAATCTTACACTTGACAGAATCAACGGAGAAGGAAACTACGAACCGTCTAATTGTAGATGGGTGTCTTATACAGAACAAGCAAATAACATGAAGTCAAATGTTTGTTTAATTCTTAACGGAGAATCTCATACTTATGCTGAATGGGGAAGAATTGTAGGAATAAGAAGTGCAACTTTACAGCAAAGAAAATATGCTGGATGGAGTGATGAAAGAACTCTAACCACACCTGTTAGAAGAAAAAAGTAGAAACTATATGAAAGGAGAGTAAGGTATGGCACAATTTATCAGTTTACGCTCTCAGGGAGGATGTTGCGAAATAATAGTCAATGTTGATGAAATTAGCTCTTGTCATATAGAAGGCGGTTTTAGTTACACGGACTATATACTTATCCTTAAAAATGGCACGAGATACAATTTAAATGCAGAATCGTACAATAAAGTAATGAATTTAATAAGAGAATAGTTATAGAGTTATATCAAGGAACTATGAAACTATCAGAAGAAATAAGAAAATTGATATGGGAAATATCAGAGGAACCCGAAAGTGTCTGCTATATAGAGAAGCACGACGGCGAAGGTTTCAAGGTTGAGGAGATCGACGGCGACTACTGCCACGCCTGTGCAGAGAGGAAAGCCAAGCAGCTCGACAGCGAAGCGGGTGGCAAGTATTACCACCAAGTATATGAAGAGGCGATGCCGGAGAACGAAGAGTTCAGCCATTGCTCAGAATGCGGATGCCCGCTCGACGCATCCCTCATCGTGAACGAGTTTGCCGAAAACATCATTCAGGATGTAGTCGAAGAATTGCGCACCGCCAAGGCATTTGCCGACATCAAAGGCTATCTCGCATGGCGCATCGAGCAGCTGTTGGGATGCAACGAGGAAGAGTCCTACCAACTGTTCCCAAAGCAGATGAACTACATCGCCCGAAGGCTTAACCATCTCTACAAAAAGCAATCTTAACAATTAAAACATCAAGAAACTATGAACGAGAACAACAGAAAAAGAGACGCAATGGTTAATGACATCCTTTGCGACTTCGATTTTGAGAGAGTGCAAGCCATCATGGTACTGATGGGCGTTAAGTGGTACGGACTGAAAGGCGAAGATGAACGCCACACGCCTTCGGTGGATGAAATCATTGCCGTGTCACGCGAGATTCTGACCGAGACATACGACAAGCACAAGGCAGACCCCGAATATAACGGATGCGGAAAGTACCACATGTTTGCCGAGGCATTCAACGACGGACAACTGGAACTGACCTACCGACCGTTCAGTGCTTCAAGTTTTGAAAGCAGCTACAACGAGGACGGAAGCCATAACAAGAATTATTAAAACATCAAGGAACTATGAAGAAAATAATGTTTTCCACGGAGTACGGACTACAGCAGGGAGTCATTGCCAGGACAAAGACTATGACCCGACGAGTTGACAAGAAGATCAACCACCCGCTTGTGACCGACATATCTGAGTGGGGCATTGACGACAAAGGAAAATGCTACCTTGTCATCACCTACTCGACGGGACTGACCGAAGACGTTTATCCTCCCTATCAGATAGGCGAGGAAATAGCCATCGCACAGCCATACAAGGACATCTGCCTGACCGACCCGATATTCTTCGAGGGTATGCGCAAGGAAGCAGGATGGAGCAATAAGATGTTTGTCGCTGCCGAGTACATGCCACACCGCATCCGCATCACCAACATCAAGGTAGAGCGGTTGCAAGACATCAGCGACGAGGACTGCCTGCGCGAGGGCATTTACAAGCACAACGCCCTGCCCGACGCTTTGGGCGAGGATAGGTACAAGTTCATTGCCTACGCCTACGACGCAACGCAGGACAAGCACCGCAAGCGCAAATGGTTTCCAACACCATGCGAAGCATTTGCTGCACTCATTGACAAAGTATCGTGCAAAGGCACATGGAATAGCAACCCCTGGGTGTTCGCCTACGAGTTCGAGCTTGTGCGGTAGCATAATTCCTAAAGACTGAAAGATATGGCAAGATACAGGATTGAACATAGATACCCCTGCTATAATGGCGGTTGCATCCCCTACGATGGGTATTTTGTACAGGTACTCAAAGAAGGATTCTTTTCCGACAAGTGGGTAGATATTAAAGGGTTTGGAGATAAACGAAAAGCCGAAGAGTTGTTGAAAATATTAAAAGGAAAGTAATATGGAAAAAGGAATAGACAAAGCCGCAGAAAGGGCGTTAGAGAAATATCCTCTTATGGCAGATGATGACAAAGAAGGATTGGAAGCACTAAAATATATTGGAATGGAATGTGAGTGTGCCTCTGTGTTTAATGAAGCGCAGGAGGCAAAACAAGCATATTTTATTGAAGGCTACCACCAAGCAGAGAAAGACTTGAAACTTAGTTGGGAAGACATAAGTTATATAGTAAAAACATATTCAAAAATTGAATGTGATAAAAACTATAAATGGGTGTCTTTTAGTGAAGCTTGCAAAGAAACATTAAACCGATTCAACAAATATAAAGAAAGGTAATATGAAAGAGGTTGAAAAATTTATACAAGAGCGTACAAGGAAGTATTGCAACGAATTTTCAGAAACTAAATCTGATGGATTAGGTGGATATATATCACGTAAGGGTTTTGCACCTTGGCTCACCATAGATGATACAAGAAAAGTGGCTGAGATAGCAAGGGAAGAAACCATAAAGGAGGTGTGCGAGTGGATAAAGTATAATAACGAAAATGGTGGATGCTTATTTGATGGATGGGAAAACGACTTAAAGAAACATTTAGAGGGCAAGGCATAAAAAAGATTCCCGCTATCCATCTCGGACTGCGGGATTTTCAAATTTACACATTACTTTTTTGTAAAATTCGCTAAGTCAGAATTAAAACAATCTAAGAAAATGAAAAAATCTGCTATTCAAAAAAAGTCGGTCTTCACAGATGGACTTGGAGAAAACTACTAACTA
>Ga0326511_10004596_pt1 | contig 10953 bp, 4 predicted proteins | sample 0_2496_0518_D_FD_203701 | JGI IMG/M metagenome (GOLD analysis project Ga0326511, IMG submission 203701) | Bovine rumen microbial communities from UC Davis, California, United States - 0_2496_0518 | ecosystem: Host-associated > Mammals > Digestive system > Stomach > Rumen | place: USA: California... | reverse complement strand
AGCATCAACCAGCTCGACTGGAAGAACAAGGAGCGCTACCCGCAGGTCTTTGAGTACCTCAGCGCCCTTATTGCCCTCCGCAAGCACCATCCGGCGTTCCGCCTCGGCAGCGCCGACCTCGTGCGCCACCACCTGGAGTTCCTGCCTGCCCCCGACACCGTCGTCGCCTTCCGTCTGAAGGACAATGCCGGCGGCGACCCGTGGCGCGACATCATCGTCATCCTGAACAGCGAGACCAAGGCCGTCGACATGACCATCCCCGAGGGCTCCTATGTCGTCGTCTGCCGCAACGGCGCCATCAACGAGGAGGGTATGGGCGAAGTCCTTGGCAGCACGGTGACCGTCGACCCGCAGTCGGCCCTGATTCTTTACGATTAGCCTATGACCGAAGAGGAGTATGCCAAGCGTAAGGCCTTTGCCGGCCAGACTAAGCCGTCGATGCAGCGCCGCCGTGTGGGCCACGATTACACATCGCGGCGTATGTACTTGGTGACCATGGTCATTGAGGGGCGCCGTCCGCTCCTGGGACGCCTGGAGGGCGATGCAGGTGCCGACCCCGAGCGTGCCACCGATGCTGCCCCTGAGCGTGCTACCGATGCTGTCCCTGAGCGTGCTACCGATGCTGCCCCTGAGCGTGCTACCGATGCTGCCCCTGAGCGTGCTACCGATGCTGTCCCTGAGCGTGCTACGGCCCGTGTGGTGCCGACGCCGTTAGGACAGCGCATCACGGAGGAGTGGTATGCCGTCACGGCTCATCACCCCGAGGTCTCCGTCGTCGCTTTCCAGCTCATGCCCGACCACCTGCATGGTATCCTCTTTGTCGAGAAGGCCATGAACCAGCACCTCGGTGCCATCATCAGCGGCTTTAAGGCCAGCACGAACCGCGCCTATAAGCAGCTGCTGAGCCAGGAGGCAGCGGCAGCGCCGCTGCACAGCCAACCCTCCCCTTCCCCTGGCCCTTCCGCCGGCCCTTCTGCTCCCCCTTCCGCTGGCCCTTCTGCCTCTCCTTCCGCCTCCCCTTCCGCCTCCCCTTCCGCTGGCCCTTCTGCCTCTCCTTCCGCCTCCCCTTCTGCCTCCCCTTCCGCTGGCCCTTCTGCCTCTCCTTCCGCCTCCCCTTCTGCCTCCCCTTCCCCTGGCCCTTCCGCCGGTCCTTCCGCTGGCCCTTCCGCCGGTCCTTCCGTTGGCTGTGCTGCGGCGTCGCCGCAGCCTCGCCGTGACAGGAGCCGGGACAACCGGCAGCAGGGCCTGCTCTGGCAGCGGGGCTACAATGACCATATCCTTAGTAACGAGGGGGAGCTGGAGCGCTGGTGTCGCTATATCGCCGACAACCCGCGGCGCCTGTACGTGCGGCGCCAGAATGCGGAGCTGTTCCGCGTCAGCTTCGGCCTGCGCATCGGTCGTTTCCAGTGCTCTGCTGTGGGCAACCGCTATCTGCTGGACTATCCGCAGATCCTGCAGGTACAGTGCTCGACCCACTTCTACGAGGAGGATATCCAGAAAGCGGTGGCAGGTTACATGGCTGCTGCCCGTAGCGGTACTGTCTTGGTGTCGCCATCTGTCAGCACTGGCGAGAAGCGCACCATGCGCACGGCTTTCGATGCAGGGCTGCCGCTGATCCTGATTACTTCCAACGGGCTGGGGGAGTATTCTAAGCCTGGGGGCGCTTACTTCGATGCTTGCGCCCAGGGGCGCCTGCTGATTCTCTCGCCGTTTGAGCGGCAGAACCGTAAGGTGACCCTCACGCGCCGGATGTGCATGGAGATGAACGAGCTGGCGCGGCTCATCGCAGAAGGCAGCGGCGGCGCCGCTGCACAGCCGACCCAAGGACCCCACCAGCCGACCGGCGGGCCCAACCAGCCGACCCAAGGACCCCACCAGCCGACCGGCGGAACCACCCAGCTGCCCGGCGGGACCGACCTGCCGACCGGCGGAACCAACCAGCTGCCCGGCGGGACCGACCAGCCGCCCGCAAGCGCCGCCGCTGCACAGCCCTCCGGCGGGCTCAACCTATCAACTGAAACAACAAAACCAGAGAATAATGAAACAGAAGTTTTTACTACTAACAGCCCTCGTGGCCATTAATCTGACAGTTATGGCCGCAACGAAAACAGTGATCCAACGTATAGACCCCACCGACTGGTACGTGGGCATGAAGAACCCGTCGCTACAGCTGATGGTCTACGGCAAGGGCGTTGCCGCCTTGCGGCAGGTGACGACCGACTATCCGGGCGTCACGGTAGACAGCGTGGTGGCGCTCGACTCGCCGAACTACCTGCTGGTCTACCTGAACCTCAGCGGTGCCCAGCCGGGGACGATGACGCTGTCGTTTTCCGAGGAAGGAGGAACGAGGAAGGAGAAACGAGGAAGGAGGAAGGAGGAACGAGTAACGTACCAGCTGAAGGCGCGCGAGATGAGCGGCAGCGAGCGTCACGGCTTCGACATCAGCGACGTGCTCTATATGCTCATGCCCGACCGCTTCGCCCAAGGTGCCGCCCATCCTACGGTCGCCCAGATGACCAAGGGCAAGCAGCCGCAGATCAAGTGCGCCTACCGGGAGGACCGCTCGCAGCCCTCGCTGCGCCATGGTGGCGACCTGGAGGGCATCCGCCAGCACCTGGACTACTTCTGTGACCTCGGCGTGACGGCACTGTGGCTGACGCCGGTACTGGAGAACGACTCGCCCGACGACGAACGGGGCTTCTCCACCTATCACGGCTACGCCACCACCGACTACTACCGTGTGGACCCGCGCTTCGGCACGAACGCCGACTACCGCCGCCTCTGCGACGAGGCCCACGCCCGCGGGCTGAAGGTGGTCATGGACATGATCTTCAACCATTGTGGTTTTGACCACCCGTGGGTGGCCGACATGCCGTCGAAGGACTGGTTCAATCTTCCCGACTGGCTGAAACAGTCGAAGGGCAGCAGCGACCCCACAGGCACCGACTTCCAGCAGACCTCCTACAAGCTGACGCCCGTCATGGACCCCTACGCCTCGGAGGTGGACCTCCGGGAGACCGTCGAGGGGTGGTTCGTGCCCACCATGCCTGACCTGAACCAGCATAACCCGCACCTGATGCGCTACCTCATCCAGAACTCCTTCTGGTGGATAGAGACCGTCGGCATCGACGGCATCCGCATGGACACCTACCCCTACGCCTTTGCCGGCGCGATGGCACAGTGGATGAAGGAGCTGAACGACGAGTACCCGAACTTCAACACCGTCGGCGAGACGTGGGTCACAGAGCCCGCCTACACCGCCGCCTGGCAGACCGGTAGCCGTGTGGCTGGCGCTTCTGGCGACAGCTATCTCAAGACGGTGATGGACTTCTCGTTCTTCGACAAGCTGAACCAGGCGAAGAACGAGGAGACCGATGCCTGGTGGGACGGTCTGAACCGCCTGTACAACTCGTTCGTCTACGACTACCTGTACCCGAACCCGTCGAGCGTCATGGCGTTCATCGACAACCACGACACCGACCGCTTCCTCGGCGATGGTCACGACACGCTGATGCTGAAGCAGGCGCTGGCGCTGCTGATGACCGTGAAGCGCATACCCCAGCTGTACTACGGCACGGAGATCCTGATGAACGGCACGAAGGCCGTCACCGACGGCAATGTCCGTAAGGACTTCCCCGGCGGCTTCCCCGGCGACCAGCGCGACGCCTTCACCCGCGAGGGCCGCACCCAGGCCCAGCAGCAGATGTTCCAGTGGCTCAGCCGTCTGCTGCACTGGCGACAGGGGAACACCGTCATCAGCCGCGGCACGATGAAGCAGTTCATCCCGTACAAGGGCGTCTACGTCATCGCCCGCCAGCTGGACGGTAAGACGGTGCTGACGGTGCTCAACGGCACGACGAAGGGCGCCACGATGGAGGTGCAGCGCTACCGCGAGGTCATAGGCGCCGCCACCCGCGTTAAGGATATTCTGACCGGGCGCTACTACGATCTGTCGAACGACGTGCAGCTGAAGCCCCGCCAGTCGCTCATCCTCCAATACTAAATGCTTGCCGGCCCTTTATCCAAACTGCAAGAAAAGCTTATCTTTATACACAAAAAGGTCACCTTTACGATTCTAAAGGTGACCTTCTCGTCGCTAAAGGTGACCTTCTCGTCGCTAAAGGTCACCTTTTCGCGGCTAAAGGTGACCTTTTCCGGCGGCCGCGTCACGAAAACCAAATTTTCCCAAAGTGATTCTTCATTTTAAGAAACGAATTCTCCCAAATTCAACTTAATTATATTTTAAGAAACGAATATGAATAATGTGAATAATTTTGTTCACGCGCTCGGCTTTGCCGCTTTGCTTGCAAAGAATATGAATAATAATATTTTGTCTGGAAACGAATTGCCATAATATCCATAATTTATTCATAATGATATTTTATTACGGACAAAATTACGATAATTACGGAAATTCTTTGCAAGACCTCCGCGAAGCGCCTGAGCACCTACGGAGCGCAAGAAAGCGGCATAGCCGAGCGCGTTTCAGAAAACCACAGGGAAATAGATTTTTATTATTCAAATTCGTGGGATAATTATTCACATTATTCAAATTCGTTTCAAAAACAAACACTCATTCGTTTCCAAGAAAAACGTCTCATTCGTTTCCTGGAGCCCTCACGCGCGTGTATATGTAGTACTGAAACAAGAAAATAACCCGCTTATCCCGCTTATCCCACACCTACGGGTATATCATTAAGCATTAAGCATTGAGCATTCTTTGCAAGCAAAGCGACCAGAGGTCGAGCGAAGCATTGATTTAGGTGTAAGATAAGCGGGATAAGCGGGATAATTTTCCCTTTCCCTATCATATACGTGCGCGCGTACACATACGCGCATAGAAAGTAGCTAAACGCCAAAAGACGTGTCCTATGTGTCCCATGTGTCACTTATCCCGCACCTAACCCGCACCCAACCCGCACCCAACCAGGGACACGTAGGACACATAGGACACGTATTTTCCGCATATAACAGTCCCCATTTCGCGAGCGCGAAGAAGACATTTTTCGGCCGTAAGCGTAAACGTTTACGGGTATTTAAGTGTTAAAAAGACACTTAGACTCAGTAAATTGACGCTTTGACTAAAAAAATTTGGAAAAAAGTGTTGGCGAATCAAAAATTCTTCGTATCTTTGCGCCGAAAACCGAAGCATAAATAACAAAACCTTAAGATATCAGTATGCAAATACGTCAGTGTGGCTATTCCAATACTAACAACATACTTTTATTTATTAACTAAAAACAAACTTTTATGAAATTAACAAAACTACTCGTTTTGGGTGTACTGCTGCTTGTGGGCAAGAACGCATGGGCGGCTGTTGACGCGAACGTATGGCAGAAGCCAGCGTTTCCCGCTTTCCCAGAGGTGACCGAGTTTGCAACTTACAAGACTACGGCCACACTTCCTAGTGAAGTCGACGGTGAGGAACTTTACTTCTACAATGTGGGCACCCACATGTTCTGGACCAGTGGTAACAACTGGGCAACACGTGCCAGTCTGACTTCGGCTGACGGCCAGAGCAACGGTAATCCCACAAGTGAGGGTGTGAAAGGTTCTGCCATCTACTTTGTTCCGACATCTGCTGCTACGGCATTAGGTGAAGACGTTGTGGAGATCAAGAACTATATGCACCGTGACTCAAAGTTCCTGAGTGCCTTCGGTGGTAACGCTTTCGACGACATCTGGACCGACAATGACGGACGTGACGACCGCTTCTGGAAGATTATCGATCAGGGCAACGGCACATACCGTCTGCAGAACGTTCTGAAGCAGAAGGAGCTGTTCGTCGGTTGGACACCCGACTACGCCGACACTCGCCTTTACTTCCTTGCTGCTAATGCCGAGGGAGCATGCATTGACTGGAAGCTTGTCTCGCCCGCTGCTTATGAGGCTTGGTATGCAAGTCTTCCCGAAAATGCATTTGACCAGATTGTGGAGTGGAGAGCTGCTGCAAGCCTCTACAATACAGCGATGGACCTGAAGAAGGTTCTTGATCAAGCTGAAGCGATTGGTGCCAAAGTTGATGATCAGTTGACCGTATATAATAATACTGGGAGTACCGCCGCACAGTTGACGGAGGCTATCTCAAAGGTTAAAGAGGCCATTCAGGCACGTGAGAAGGAGATGGAGGAGGAAGCTTTGGGCAACGCTACAGCTGCAGACCCGAAGAGCGCCACATCTTTCATCACCAATCCCGACTATGTCTCGAGCCTCACAGAAGGCTGGACCGCCGCTTCCGGAACCGATAACTTCGGTGCCTATAATGGTAAGGAGAATGCCGAGCTCTATGATAAGAATAAGATCAACGTCTACCAGAAGATTCAGGGCCTGCCCAACGGCGTCTATGCCGTCGGCGTGAACGCCTTCTATCGTGCCGGTACTTCCACTGACGCTTGGACCAACTTCCAAGCCAACAACGAGGCTTCGCGCTATGCCAAGCTCTTTGCCTTCAACGGCAGTGACTCGCTCTTTACCGCTATTTGCTCACCTTACAAGGACGCACCGACTGCGAAGACAGGTGTTGGTGATGAGCAAAACGGTGGCAGCCCCTACTACATCCCCAACAACATGGTAGCTGCCGAGCATTACATGCATAACCTCGGACTCTATAAGAATACTGTGTTCAGTAACGTCGAGGACGGCACGCTGACCATCGGTCTCTTCAAAAACCAGAAGGTTGGGTCAGACTGGCTCATCGTTGACGACTGGTCGCTGACCTATTACGGTGCTGGTGCCGACGCTTATCAGCTTTGGTCTGATACGGAGCTTGCCAAAAATGCCTATACACCTGCTGAGGGTGCCCTGTACACGGAGAGCTATCTGGCTGCTCTGACTGCCGCTACTACTAGTAAGGCTGCCGCCAGCAAGGCTGAGGTGGAAGCAAACATTGCTGCTGCTGAGGCTGCTCGTGCTGACTTGAACGAGAATATGGCTCTCTGGTCTGATTGGAAGAAGCTCGTGGAGGAGGCTTCTAAAATGGCTTATGCAGATGAGTATCAGGACTTCGATGAGATTCTCGACGTGATGGAGTATGCTGATCCTGCCGAAGATGGCGCCTTATACAAGGCCATTGAGGCAGCACACAATCTTGACAATGCAGCTCTTGCCGCTGAGATTGAGAAGCTGAATAACATAATGGAGGCCGTGAAGGAGGCCGTCAAGAACGCTATCCAGCCGGGTCAGGACGTGACCAACAAGCTCCTCGTCAACCCGACGTTCAATATGCTTGACGGTGATACAGAAAAGCCGCAGTATGGCTGGACTGGTTGGGGCAACACCACCAACGGTATGCCTACCACTGGTGGCCTGCATCTGGCCGATGTCAAAAATAGAGAAGACTATAATTTGACCGCTGAGGCATGGAGTGCCAAGGAGTTCGACCTCTATCAGGAGGTGGAGAACGCTCCCGTCGGCGTCTACGAGATTGAGGTGCAGGGCTTCTTCCGCTATGGTCGTGACGATGCTGGCAAACAGGCTTACCAGGCTCAGGAAGTGAATTATGTCAAGAAGGGTGGCGCACCCGTCTATGTTTACCTGAACGATGTGAAGACCCCGTTCATGAACATCTACGACGAGCCCAGTCAGGGTCAGGAGTTCTATGCCACCATGGCTCAGGTTGACGAGACGACCGGTGAATACAAGAAAGGCGAGAATGGCGTCTATCAGTGGAGAGGTATCCCCTATAGCGTGCAGAACTATCCTGCAAATGCTGAAGTTCCTGACGAGTACTACCCCAACGGTATGACATCGGCAGCTCTGGCCTTCTCGGCTGGCCTCTACAAGCAGACCGCCAAGAGTCTCATTGCCAAGAAGGGCGATAAGATGCGCATTGGTGTGAAGGGCTCTACGCAGCTCCCCGAGAATGGTGACTGCTGGGTCATCTGGGATAACTTCAAGCTGACCTATCTGGGCTTCGAGGTGGCTTCTGTGAAGCCGTTGCTCGAAGATGCTATCGAAGCAGCAAATAAGAATCTTGAGAAGCACTTCGGTACTGACCTGCGTGCTACTCTCCTCGAGAAGCTGGACGCTGCTCAGGCTCTGCTGAACAGTGAGGACGGAAGGGCCATGTTCAACGCTACTTCTGAACTGGTTGCTGTCGACGTTGACGGTTCTGTCGCTCTCTTCGAGAAGCTGGAGGCTGCTGTTATTGATATGCAGAACTTTGCTGGTGCCCAGAGTGAGGTGGCCGACGGAAGCGTTGTCAACGCGGCTTACGCACTGGGTGAAGAGATTTCGCTGAAGTTGGAGGGTTTCAACATGAGCGATACAGAGGCTAACGAATATCTTGATAAGATTGCTGAGATGATGGATAAGCTGAAGATTCCTGCCGGTATGGAAAATGCTTCTGACGACAACGAGGTCGATGTGACGGCCTTCATCACCAACCCGAGGTATTCCGAAAACAATAACGACGGTTGGGCTGGCGATGGTCCTTCGGTGAGCTACCACGAGGCCGAGATGTTCAACAAGAACTTCGACTACTATCAGGATCTCGAGGGTCTGCTGCCCGGTACCTATATGGTGAGCCTGCAAGGCTTCTACCGCGCTGGTGGTCACGGTCCTGCCAACGACTACAACACATGGTTGGAGAATCCTGAGGCGAACAACAACGCCATCCTCTATGTCAACGCTGGTGGCAACACCAACCAGACGGCGCTGAAGCGTCTCTGCACGGAGATGATACAGCTGGCTGCCGGTGAAGAGATTTCTGACGGATGGGCCGCTGCAAAGACCGACACCCTCAGCTGGGAGCCCGACACCGTGGTACAGCACTACATTGTTCCCAACAACATGGAGCAGGCTGAGCAGGCCTTCCTGGGTGAAGATCCCGACTACAACTACAGTGGCAACGAGGTGATCTTCAAGGTTGGCGACGACGGCAAGGCACGTATCGGTGTCAAGAAGACCGCATTACTTGAGAACGACTGGACTCTCTGGTCTAACTGGAAACTTACCTACTATGGTAAGAACAGTTCGAAGGAGACCGGCATTCTCAGCGCTACCTCTGAGGGTCGTGTCGTGAAGACCGAGTACTTCTCGCTGAGTGGCTCGCGCCTGAAGAACGCCCGCGGACTGGTCATCGTCAAGCAGACCATGAGCGACGGTCGCGTACGCGTAATTAAAAAGGTGAAATGAGAAAACTGAAACTTTCATTGGAAACAATGAGACAATAAACCTAAAAAAGGGACTGGAGCGGGTGTAAAAACCCGTCTCCGGTTCCTTTGTTTTCCAAAACCAGAAAAAGCCGTTACCAAAGTAAGACAAAAAACGGACCAAAGTAAGACCAGAATCAGACCATAGAGAGACACGAAGGACAACCGCCGGACCCGCTAACGAGAGGTCTGGCCACCGGAAAAGAAACGTCGACAAAAATCAATATATCAACTAATAAAACAAAAAAAACCTGAAACGTATGAAACAGAGACAATTCGTAAGACAAGGACGTCGAGTGGCCATCGCTGCTTGCGGCTTGCTCATGGGTGCCTGGGTCCTACAGTCGTGTAAGGATGATGATCTCCTGCTGACGGGACAGCCATCGTGGCTGGGCAACTCCATCTATGAGCGTCTGCAGGACGACGGCAACTACACGACCATGTTGCGACTGATCGACGATCTGGGGCAGCGCGAAGTGCTGGCCCACACGGGATCAAAGACGCTGTTCGCTGCCAACGACTCCGCCTTCAACGAGTGGTTCAAGAACAACAACAAGTGGGGCGTCACCAGCTATGACCAGCTGACGTTGGCACAGAAGAAGCTGTTGCTGAACAACTCGATGGTGAACAATGCCTACCTGGTGGAGCTCCTGTCGAACGTCAGCGCCAACCCCCCGAAGGAGGGTATGTGTATGCGCCGTGAGACGGCCACGAGCGTCTATGACTCCGTGGAGATCGTATCACCCGACCAGATGCCGAACACGGTGTTCTGGAAGAAGTACAAGGATGCCGGCAAGAGCATTCGCCTGCTGAAGGATGCCACCACGCCGCCGATGATCCACCTGCTCCCCGCCTTCATGAAGTTCAACTCCATGACGAGCAAGGACATGGAGGTCATCTCCAACGGACAGTCAAACAGCACTACCGCAGCGCTGGTCAATGGCCGCGAGATCGTGGATCGCGACATCACCTGTAAGAACGGTTACATCCAGAAGGTGAACGGCGTCATTGAGTCGTCGCCGAACATGGCCGAGATCATCCGCACGAATGAGAAGACTCAGATGTGGTCGTCGCTGCTCGACCGTTTCTGCGCACCTTATTATAATGATGCAGCCACGAAAGAGTTCGACCGTCTGTACAACAGCGAGGACTCTGTCTACGTGCTGCGCTACTTCAGCTCGCGTTCGGCCGGAGGCACCGCGCTCTCTGTAGACCCCGACGGCAAGACCGACAATGTCCGCGCCCTGCTGAAGTTCGATCCGGGATGGAACCAGTATATGTACGACAACACCATGAGCTACGACCTCCACTACGACTGTGGTGTGATGATCGTGCCCACGGACGAGGCGCTGGAATACTGGTGGAACCACGGAGGCCGCGACCTGCAGGACAACTACAAGGAGTGGGACAGTATTCCCGATGCTACCATCGCCAAGCTCATCAACGTGAATATGCTTGAGCGTTTCACCAGTGCCTTCCCGTCGAAGTTCGACCTCGTCCTCGACGATGCTATGGAGCAGTTGGGTATCACCCCCGATGACGTGGAGACCTGCTACATGGGCTGCAACGGCTTGATCTACATGACGAACAAGGTGTTCACGCCTACAGAGTTCTCGTCGGTCGTCTATCCGGCTCTGGCCCATGAGAAGACGATGAACATCCCCTATTGGATGTACTCAGGCGGTGAGCTGAGCTACTCGACTGAAGGTCAGGCAACGTCAAGCAACAACTATCCCAACTACCTGCCTTACCTGTTGTCCATGGACTCATACTACAGCCTGATACTTCCGTCGAACGAAGG
>Ga0326511_10004595_pt1 | contig 10954 bp, 6 predicted proteins | sample 0_2496_0518_D_FD_203701 | JGI IMG/M metagenome (GOLD analysis project Ga0326511, IMG submission 203701) | Bovine rumen microbial communities from UC Davis, California, United States - 0_2496_0518 | ecosystem: Host-associated > Mammals > Digestive system > Stomach > Rumen | place: USA: California... | reverse complement strand
AGTATCTCCATATTCTTGAGCAGATGTATACATTATCCGAAGAATCTGAAGAATTTGTCCATAAGAGAAGATATCCAGTTTTTCCATTGGCTGCATCTTACAGGATAAGAACAAATCCAACTCTGTTATTACAAACTCATCACGCTTTTCAAAATATTTTGGTATTGCACCGAGATGTTTTGTGATTTTATTTTTCTTCTGTTCGGCTGCATCATAAAAATCCATTTCCTGCATCCATATATTTTGAATAAAACGGCTAATACAGGATAATTCCGGCATACTGTTCATAAGTTCTTTCAAATTATGTTCAATACGCTCTCTGCGTTCTGGAAAGGCATTCATCGCATGAAGAATATGCAGATAATACACTTCTCCGCCTCTGCACATATAAGTATAGCTGTTATATTCAAATTTTTTGTCAATGTCATAACTTGGATTTTCTTCCAAATCTTTGGAAACTGACTGACGCATTTTCTGTACTCCAAGTGCCTCCGGAAAGAGTACTTCTGTGCAGACCGGAAGAAGATTTTTCACGAACCAGGAACGTCCGGCATTTTCCACACTGAATCCATACAGCACATTTTGCAGAATAAACATACAGTCCTCTTTGCTGAAACTGCCGTCTTCCACACTAATATGTTCACCAATCAGTTCACAGCACTTCTGATATGCACGTCTGTCAATGTCGGCACGGGTATCAATCCGGCTGTTTTCAAAAAAGACAAAACGTTTTAATCCCATATTGGACACTGGCATATAATCTATCTGACTGCCGGTAATCTGTTCACTTACTGGAAACATTTCGTTAGTCTGCTGACCTGCAACTGTTTTTTCAGACATGGCAACAATCAGAAATTCAATCAAATACTCATAAAGTGTCTGCTGTGGCTTAATCCTGTGTCCGAACAAAAAACTTTGCAGGGAAATTCTTTCATTATTTTGATAATCCGGCGTTTTAGGGTACATTGTTTCCAAGAAAATACACCTCTTTCATATATACAGCATATTATCGGCAAATTCAAGTTTTCTATATTCTGCACTGTCTGTTTTATTCAGCATAATTTCAATTTCATCACCTTCATCATCTGCATCGGCAGAACTTCCGCATTCCCGGAGTAATGTTTTCAGTTTAGAAATACCATGTGTTAATGCAGGATTGGCAGAAGCAGTAATTTCACCATCTGCAAGCTGTTCAAAATAAATTATCATTGGCATAGTCAGCCGAAATCTTTTTTTATTGCAAATAACTAAATTCAGAACTTTTTTATTTTGATTATCATCAAAGCGACTGTTTCCGTCTGAAATTTCAATTTTTAAATCTTCTGCCTTGATTTTTCCGCTGATAACAAGTACTTTTTGATACAAGTTATCATTTCGGCGGATTGTCAGCGGAATTTCACTGACATGCTTTGCAGCAACTCCTGTTGATTCCATATAAAGGGCTTCCATAATTGTATTTTTCAGCATTTTTTGTTCATGTTTTGTATTTTTTGAAGTAATCAGTTTCTGACAATTCTGAAAACCATTTCCGAATAATTCATCGAATAAAGAATATTCGTGATAGTCTCCAAACATAATGTACATTCTGCGGATTGCTTTTCTATATAAAACATCTTTACTGTTTTTTTGATTTGACTGGTTATATTCATCGGAATTAAAATGCCACCGACTAAAAATAGTATATTGCTCTTCTGCAAGTTCTCGGATTTCTGAAGGCAATGCCGAAAAATCGCCCGTTACAAACATTTGATAATCATTTCTCAATGCTTTTGCATCCAGTTTCATTTCATTCACATAAGTAATTCCTTGAATCTGCATAGCTGTTTCTTCTGGTTCTATTCCAAAATTTCCAAAAAATTGATTAGAAAACAGATGCTTGAACTGGGGCATACGCATATTTCTCCTGATATTCTTACAGGTCAGATTTCCGGTAAATGCAAAACTAAGCTGTGAAAGCATCTGACGAATTGTCATTCTCTTATCATTTTCATAAAGAAAACGATAATATGCTGTAATAAACTCTTCTACACGCTTTTCATAATGTCTGACAATCTGTACATTATGAAAAATCGGACAGAATTCACTTTTGGGACATTGATGGCAAGGACTCCACAATTCTTCCAGCAGAAGTTTACTGATAGCATTTCTTGCAAAATCCACATTATCAATTCTTGCAATGTTAATAATCATGACCCGATAATTTCCGATTTCAATCAGTTCAGGCTTATTTTCATCAAGCTGTACCAGAATAGTGTTTTGCAATGTGTTTTTATCCTGTTCTGTAAATGCTTTTCCATCATTTTCCATGTCACTGCTGACCAGCTTTTCAAAACATTTTAAAAGAGGTCCTGTATTGGAAATCAAAACGGAAGAACCATTATTTTGTGGTGCGGTTACAGCTTTCTGAAAATAAACAATCTGTTTTTTTTCAGAAAGTTCACTCATATCTTTTACTGTATACAACGTTGTATTTTGAAAATCATAACATTTTTCTTCCTGCAAAGGCTGTTTCTTCTCCAGCAACCCCAGTTCTGTCAGAATTTGTACAAGAATACTTGTTTTTCCGTCACCTGCATGACCTGTAATGATATAAGCTATGTGTTCACCGGAACGAATTTGTTCAGCAATTCGTTTTCCAAGCACACGCTCAATATGAATTTTTTCATAATATTCTGATAATACCTGCGATTCTGCCAATGCAGCGATTGTATTGCTGCCTGCATTATTCATAGCATTAAGATAATCGACAAAATAATTTTCCAATGCAATTCACCTTCTTCATGATGATAATTCTTTTAGTGCATACACTAATTTGTCAATTTCCGACTTTTCTGTAAAATATCCGACACTTACACGCAATGTTCCGCCCTTTTCTGTTCCAATCAGTCTGTGTACATAAGGCGCACAGTGATAACCGCTGCGGACAGCAATGTCATAATCCATATCTAATATCTCTGCTAATTCATGTGGAAGATATTCTTTATGTGTCAGCGAAACAATTGAAATATGTTGTCCTGTGTCTTCTGGCAGATACAGCATGATTTGACGGATATTTCTTAATTCGTCAATCAAATAAGATGTCAGTTCTTTTTTATGCTGACAGATATGATTCTGCTTCACATCTCTCAGCCAGTCCAATGAAGCATTTAATGAAGCAGCAGATAAAATGTCATGACTGCCTGCTTCATAACGCTGCGGCAGTTCTTCCGGCATATCCGGATTCAAAGAATCTGAACCAGTTCCACCGGCCAGAAATGGATTTAATTTTATCTGACTGCATTGTATAAATCCACCGATTCCAATGTGACCGTATAAATTTTTATGTCCTGCAAATACAAGAAAATCAACAGGCATCTGACGAATATCACAGGAAATAAGACCGAGCGACTGTGAAGCATCAAGCACTGTAACTGCACAATACTGCTTTGCTGATTCAAAAATTTTCTGTACCGGCAGAATCACACCTGTTACATTGCTAATATGATTTACAAAAACAACATCCGGATGATACAAAGCAAACTGATTCTGCATTTCAGTTTCATTTAGTTTTTGTGTAATACCATCAAACGGCAGCAATCTGATTTCAAATCCATATCTGTCGGAAATTTGTTTCAGTACCCGTATGACTGCATTATGTTCAAATGGCGTTACATAGACATTAGAAAGTTTTGACCACTGTAAGCCATGAATTATCTGATTCATAGCAATTGTTGCTGAAGGGGAAAGAACTACCCTCTCCGAAAAAGAACAGCCGACCAATAAAGCAAGTTTTTCTCTGACAGAAGTCAGAAGTGCCGCTGCATTTCTTGATGCTTGGTAAGTACCTCTGCCTGCATTGACAGCAAGTATTCTTTGTGCCTCGTCTACAGCTTTATATACATATTCTGGTTTTGGAAAAGTTGTTGCTGCATTGTCCAGATATATCATTGCTATTTCCTCCGTTATATTTGGTCTATTTCTTTCTTTAAGAGCTTCAGCAGTACTGCAATACGTTCCTGTACAGAGACAGCTTCTCCATAATCTTCAAAAGTTGTTTCAATATTGTTCAGAACAGTTTCTGCAAGTCCACTGATTTCTGTTTCTTCCATATTTCTTTCATAAGTATGATTATCATAATGCAAAGCAATTGAAATATGATTTTCCTGTGTATTCTCCGGCTGCTGTTCAAAAGCCCGTACTGTTTCCAGTATATGTTTTAAATCATCAATGAATTTTTCAACAACCGTATCATTCCAGTCTTCAAGCGGAATCATTTCAATATCTTTTGCAAGCTTTGAAATCAGAACTGCATCATCAAACTGTTTATTCTGAGCGACAGCCTTTAAAAACTTATTGACATCTGCCTGAAATACATTCTTTTTTGTCCGTTCAGATAACTGCTCATACCATATTGATATTTTTCCGCAAAGGCTGCCTTCTATCTGAATATCCAGCATTTCATACAATTTATGAATGAGATAATATTTTAAATTATTCATAAAACTGTCTGCTTCTGACTTATACTGCATGATTCGTTCAGACAAGACCGAAAGATTCATTTCTCCAAAAATTTCAGGCAAATCTACAAAAAGAAGCTCATGCGGATTCAAGTCAAACATTCTCAACTTATTTCTGAAAGCAATTATCTCATTACTGATTTCTATTTTTTCTTCTGTATACCAATATCTGCAATCTCTTGCAAATTTCGGAAGTGCACGAAACCAGCCTTGTAGTATTTCTACTACATATTGTCTGTGACAAGCATTTGTTTCCTGCTGAGAAAACATACAGGCAAGCGATTTCAGATAATTTTCACGTTCTATTGACTGAGATTCAATACAGAACGAATATTCTTCAGGTGTTTTTTCAATCATACTGATAATCTGACCATTCAATTCAATTTCTTTATCATTAAAATATACAATCAAATTATCTATATGTTGCCTTAAAACATAGGCAAGATAAACTGGAATAATACCAAGGCGCATACCAAAAGGCATTGCTGTCAGTACAGCATAAATTTCGCTGAATTTTACTCTCCGCTGAGTAGATTGTTCCGCAAAATCTTTTATGATTTCCAAACATTTCTGCAAGGCGATATCATCAGTTTCTACGGCTTGATATAGCCCTTTGACATAAATGGTGGACCGGAGCAGGCTGACCTCTGGGCCATAGCCCTCTATCATAGGTATCGTTTCAGAATGTGCTAAAAGCCAGTCTATTAATTTTTCTCTTGCTTTGCGAATTTGTGCAGTCAAATGGTTCTTATTCACCATTTCATTATTGATAACAGGCGTATCTGCATAGCATCTGCCACAAATCGCTGAAAGTTCCCTGTTTAAAGACAAGGGATTTACAATATTATCAAAACAATGTTCTACATTATAATAAGTAACGTTACCATTTAAAGGGGAGTAAATTTGATTTACCTGTTCCTGTATTGATTTGAAAAGGTCTTCCTGATACAATTTTAGTTCTTCAGCAAAATGTAGGTCTTCTGAAATTTCTTCTTCTGCTAACTGCAACGATGCCGCATATTCTTTCAGGAGCATATTATCTTTCCAATTTTCTGTAACGCAAACGATAATTGTTTCCGGTAAATGCAAAGCACGCAGTTTATCACCTACAAGTGTTATTTCATTCTGACTGTCAACAATCAGATACAGCAGCAAACCATCTGCATTTTTTTGCAGTTCATGAAAATCACCCTGATAACGCTGAAAATCTGAAGCTTCCATAAACGCTGTATTAAAATAACGCATCATACATTTTTCAGCATTATACTGCCTCGGAAGCAGATAGGGGACTGCATAGGCAGATTGTAAGAGTTTTGGTCTGTCTGTCTGAACAATTCCCTGAGCAATTTTATTCTGAATTGTCTTGCGAATATCCACACCGTTGGGAGTTAAAAAAGCAAGCTGCGAATTACGCTGCTGAATCAAGATATGTGCTTTCTGCAAAGCTGTCAGTGCAACCGTAAATTCCTTGTCGCTTATGTGGACAGCAACTTTCAAAATAGCAGGAACAGGCAGCATTTTTTCATCTGCTACAATCATCATGACTGCAATCGTTTTTATAAGTTTCTGCTGTGCGGAATCTTTTGTTTGTTTCAGTGCAGTATTTGCCTTTGACCAGATACTGTGAATTTTCGGCTGAAATATTTCTATTCGGAATAATTCGGAAAAATAATCAAAAAGATAGTCAGGCGTTAATAAATGCAGATTCTTTTTATCAAAATTCTGTTCTGAAAACGATTGAAGTGTATGCTCCTCAGACTGCGACAAAAAGGTAAACAGTGTTCTTTCATTTTGCCCTACTTTTTCGCTGATATGAATTAAAGCATATACTGTCATCGGGTGAAGTGGGAAACAGCCTTGCAGAATAATGTGCTTAAACTGTTCTTCATCAAGGTCATCAAAAACGCCTGTCCGATATGTATTTTGTTCAACAAATGAAAATTGCTCTGTATGTTCTGCATAAAATGTATCAAATTTTTCAGTATGTTCCAATGCGTTTGCTACCAGTTCATAAGATTGTTCTGCGGAAGCAACAAAATAAACTTTTTTAAATCGTCCGTCTACTGTACGAAAACTGTCGCTTTGTGAATAATCAAGAATATTCTTATGTGTCACACAGCACAGATGTATTAATTTACTTCTGGCTGCAAGCTCTGCAAAATCCTGAATAATTTTCAAATTCTGCATATCGCTGGAAGCAGCATTAGATTCCAGAAATTTACTGAATTCATCGAATATGATAAAAATACCACCATATTGCTTTTGTTCAGATAATGCTTCTGCAACTTGTGCATACATCTTTATAATATCTGTATTCTGCATCGGATTAAATTCTGCACCGCTGGTAACCTGCGGATATATTTCGCAAAAGAGATGATATGCTTTACGGTCACACTGGTTCAGTTCTGTTTTTAGCCTTTTGACTGAACTTTTATGCTCTTTCAGTATTTTTTTGAAATCCGAAAATGCATTCTTATATGCTGTTTCCCATGTTGCAATCATAGATAATGCCATCTCAAAATATGTTTTCGGAAAGAAATCTGAAAGCTGTTCACGTTCAAGAGCTTCACGCAAGCCAAGTATAAATGACTGATTCATTTCAGTGTGGTTACTATTGATAATAACAGTTAATACAGGCTTTTTTCTCTGTAAAATCAATCTTGCAAGTTCACCTGTTTCAGAATCGACAGCAGAAAGTCTTTCTGTCAGATTTTCCAGACATTCTGCACTGACAGCATCATTCTGTCCTCGAATCAAGGCAGAAAGTATCAGAAGCAAATGTGATTTTCCTCGACCGTATGGTCCAATTAAGACAGTTGCATTGTCTTCCTGATAACTATCATTATATACCGCATTCAGATACCGCTTTAAAATGCTGATTCCTTGCGATGTCGGTATATAAGTATCTATTTTATTCGCTTTATTCAGGTCAAACTGCAAATTAATAGAAGATTGAAAATTACGGTTTGACTTTACCAGTGAGTTATATTTCATAAATTAAGCATCTCTTTCAATTTGAGTATAATATTCACGCAATATTTCAGCGGGGGTAATATCCCGATTCAGATACACCATATCCAAGCCGGCTGTCCGGTTTAAAGTGATATATCCTTCCTGACGGAGAATGTCCAGATATTCATTGAACATATTCCTGTCCAGATTCAAAACTTTACCTACATTATTATCCTGCATAAGCAGTGTGTCCATGCCGGCACTCTTTTTTTCAGAATCCATACAGCTAACCAATATATACAGAACAACAAGTCTGTCCAGTTTTGCATAAACAGGACATAATTTCTGATAATTGCTGCGTTCAGTCCGTGATTTTTTTATTAATCCCAGTTCAGAAAAAGGAGAAGTCAGATTATCCTCCGGGTCGGATTGTTCTTCATTTTCAGAAGTGCAATACATTTTTAAAATACAATTACAGTCATCTGTGATAGATTTCACACATTCATTGCCTTTATCATAAATTTTATTAAATTCATCCACCATTTTATTTATCATGTTGGATTTAGAAAATTCTTTTGCCTGAAACTGATTAAAAAATAGATTCCAGACAGTACAGTTTTCAAGATTGGAAACAATATGAAAATGCATAATCCAAAGTGTGAAAATATCCTCAAAATATCGGTCATGCTCCCATATAACATTTCCAAGTTCCGGAGTAAGCCGGAGTGTATGTTTTTGGCCTGCTACTCGGTGTTCTGCTGCCAGACCTGTCGTTGTCAGCCAGTATTTAATAGATTTTACCATTTTACTTCCTACCCCAAGTTCATCCATTGCATTGGGAGAAGAGAAAATAGCAGAATCTTTTTGAATTGCTGTCAATCCCTTATTCAGCCAGCCTTCACGAAGTGTGAAAGATTCATGTCCTTTTAATTTATATTTCAATTCTAATTTGCTCATTTTCCATTATAATCCTTTCCACGAGGAAGCAATACACGCCTCATATAGCATCCACCAGTATAATGCCCTATACATTCACCACAACGTATACATTTCTGTTCATCTATACAGTAAACGTAATCACTCACAGTGCCTTCTTTTTTAATCAATGTAATTGCATTCATTTTGCACACTGTTTCACAGGCGTGACATCCTGTACATAGCTGAAATTTGGTAATCTGGCATTTAAATTTCAATTCAATCTCAACGGTTTTTGTTCGATGTGCAATTGGTCGATTAAGAATTGTAATTCTTAAATTAGAAGAACCTATTCTTCCTTGAAGCTTCAATAGCGGCTTATTTGTTTTGTAGTCAAGAATATACACTTCGCCAAGCCGTTTATTGCCCATATCAAAGTTCAAAATACCGAATGGCTTAAATAATTCATACAACTGTTCACTAATAGGCTGATTTAGTTCATAATTAAAACTACTTTCATCTGTTGCACAAGGTTTAAATTCAATTGCAACATTCTTACTGCGTTCAATTCCAGCACCACCAGAACGTGCTTTCCAGCCACCATTCCGTACATACTCTTCAGGGTCTGTCTTTCCCATTTTTATTGCAAAATCAAGAAGAATCTGATGAAAACGCTCACTTTGTTCAGGCATATAGATACTGGCTAAAAACTGCGACCATCGGCTATTGTTCGGGCAGCACCAGCAACCTATGCGCGTAAATCCTTTGCGATAGGCATCGTTAAAATCAATACCAGTGGATAAAATATACAGCCATATATCATAATCTCTCCAGTCAATAATTGGAGATGATACTTTTTGCTTACTGATTTTGGGACTATTATCCTCACGCTGATAATTGCTTCGACTTTTTGATTCATTTCGACGAATTCCATAAAATGTACGAATATTCGTTTTTCCACGAAAAGAACTATTTATTTTTTTACTGATAAATCCTGTTTTGAACACAGTACAGCACCAGCGCAACATACGACTTGGAGGACCAAATTCTTTGCATAACTCAAAAAAATCTTGTTGCTCATTCATTGAGGTCAATACTGGTGTTTTACGATTATTTTTTTTGAAGCGATTTATATATTCTATAGTTTCAGGCAGTTCCAAAGTTGTGTTACCGAATAAATGGATAATTCCAGGATTGCTGAGCGCTGTTGTGACAAGACTGCTTACCACTGTGGAGTCCTTTCCGCCTGAAAATGACACGAACATAGAAGTAGCATCATAACCCTTTGCTGCCTGTCCGATGTAATCAATTGCTTCTAATGTAATTTCATGATATCGTGCTTTATTTGCTTGTATATATAACTTGATATTTTGGTTAAAATAATCATAGCTATTCATTTCATGATAATTTTCAAGAATATTACGAATCGTTTCAGGATTTTTTGTATCAAGTTCATCAAGACGAAATTTAATTTTCTTTCCATCTACGAAATATCCTGTTGTACCAGAATTCCAGACAGAATGTCCATGATATTTCATAGGTTCGTCTAAAATTGCCTCTATCAGCAGACGTTCTTCCGGAAAAACAGGACGTAAGTCTGATGCAAGATATTTTCCATTTTTATTACAAAGAGGGCATACCTCTGTGTAAATTGGTATATTACAATTTTCACACCAGAATATCTGTGAACTAATTTCTGTGCGTTCCCCACACATATTACAAACAGATTTTTCTACATGAATTCCACAGTTCTTACAAAAATACTTTATCATACTCTTTTACCTACTATAAACTACCATGCTTTAATATCGCATGATTAAATTTAGGTTACTTTTATTTAATAATACATTTTTGTAAAAATGTATTATTTCTCAAGCCTTACACATATAATTACATCAAATGCAATTGCTAAAAAAGGCAAAACGCCCCAATTTATTATAACATTTTCAGTAATAAAAGTCAATAGAAAATTTGAAAAAATTCACAAAAAATCATAATCAAATCCAATTGTTTTTATTGGTATATGCACAAAAACAGAATTTTTGATTTATATTCGATAATTAGAACAAAAATCATAATTATATTTGTCGGTTATGGTAATGGCTATTTTCTGGTATTTATGGTATGATAGTATCTCAGAAAGGAGGTGCTTGTCATGTTGAAAGAACTGTATCACGGTGAAATCAGCCCGTCAGAACGGAAGGCAGAGCCTGATGACAGACTGACACAGAAATGGCTGAAACTTTCAGCGGAGTTTGAGAAAACACTGACACAGGAGCAGGTGGAAACATACCACAAACTCAGCGATATGCAGGGCGAGAACGCAGTAAGGGATAATGAAGTCCTGTACATTCAGGGATTCAAAGACGGTGCATTGCTGATGATGGAAATTCTCAGCAAATAAGTGAGTTACAGGTGCAGAACACTTTCAGGTCTGCATCTGTTTTTCTGCAAGATTGATGATTTCGCACTGCTGCCGTACGGCATACAGAGCAGCCTGATATGCTCCGCCGAATTCATGTTCAATACAGCAAAGCACCAAATCGGAACGGTCAATCATGTTCTGATTACGAATCTGAAAAGCTGATTTA